>ERZ501055.8-NODE-8-length-268524-cov-11.255091_pt1 | contig 268524 bp, 179 predicted proteins | sample MGYA00510860_ERZ501055 | MGnify/ENA primary metagenome ERZ501055 (study PRJEB25958, sample SAMN03398538) | human skin metagenome | study: EMG produced TPA metagenomics assembly of the Human Skin Microbiome Metagenome (human skin metagenome) data set. | reverse complement strand
CGGTCCAGGCCCAGGCGTCTAGCGCAGCCGCGCGCGCCTCGGGCGGCGCGTCGGGGATGCGCTGCCAGAGGCGCTCGAGCGCGGCGCTGTCGGGCGTCGCCCACTTGTTCGCGAGCGCACACAGAAGCCAGTGCTGCGGCAGCGTGGACGGCGGCGTCGCCAGCACGTCATGCAGCCAGGCCGACGCATACGGCACCGAGGCGGCGCGCGGCAGTCCGACCATCACGGCGGCGCACGGAGCGTCCCACGGAGGGGCCGCGTAGACGTCGGAGGCGAGGGCGCTCGCCACCTCGGGCGACAGGTGCGGCCCGACGAGGACGAGCAGGTCGCTCGCATGCTGCGCGACGTGCGCGTGCGTGGCGATCGGCGCGCGGCGGTACGCCACGAGGCGCTGCGCGACGTCCTCGGCGTGCTCGCGCACGGGCGCATCGCTCGCGGACACCTGCTCCTCCATCGCGACGTGCAGCGCGACGATCAGCGCACACACGTAGCCGACGTGCGCCGCATCCGCCTCGCATGCGCGCATCGCCTCCAACGTATCCCACACGCGCCGAGAAAAGAGGGGAAAGAGCGTGCGTGTGGTGCACAGCCGAGCTAGGGCGTGCAGGACGACACGCACGCGCAGCGGCGGGGCCTCGATGTGCGTCGGCAGGTGGTGCAAGAGGTACGGCACCGTGCGTGTCTCGATCAGCGTGGGATGCGCGTCGCGGATCGCCTCGAGGCCCTCGAGCGCACACGCCCGGATCTCGTCGTCCGCGCTGAGCACGGCGTCCTGCCAGACAGGCGCGGCGCGCGCCGCGTCGTCAGAGTGCATGCTGTGCGGCACACGCACCAGGGCCACGAGGGCGCGCATGCCATGCACGGACGCGACGGCTTCCTCGGACGTGAGGAGCGCAAGGAGCGCCTCGCGGTCCAGCGGCGTCGAGGTGTCGCACAGCATGTCGAGGTACGTCGCGAGCAGCGCCCACGGACGCGGCGACGCCTCGCGCGTGAGGACGCGCAGCACGCTCTGTGTCGTCCGTGCACGCGTGTCGGGACCGGCGCGAACGAGGCACGCGAGCACGAGCATCGCATCGGACGCGCGTCGGGCGTGCGCATCGCGCACGTCGTCGATGCACGCCTCGAGGATCGTGTGGACGTGCGGATGCGTCGCGCCCAGCACACGGATCAGCGTCGTGAGCGTCTCCTGTGCGGCAGGCACGACGGCGGCCTCGGTGGGCTGGACGATATCGAGGCGCACGTACGACCACAGGTCGGCGGCGTGCGCAGCGGTAGGGCCCGCGCCGTACACGGGCATGCACGCCGTGAGGGTATGCAGCACATCGAGCTTGGACGCGCCGCCCGTCGCGCTGAGCTTCTCGAGCAGCAGCGGATAGGCCATCGTAGCAAACGCCGGCGACGCCGCCAGACACGCCCGCAGCGCCCGCTTGAGGTCGTCGGGCGTGATGCCAAAAGGATCGTCCGGCGGCGGGCGGAACGAGATCGGAAAGTAGCAGAAGAGCACGTTGTACATCGCCTCCGCCTCGGTCGCCGGCAGCGGCCACGCGGTCAGAAACGCGCGGGCGACGCCAAAGAGGACGAGCAGGTTGCGCGGGTCCTTTTCGCCGCCCACGAGCTGCGCGTAGCCACGCACAAACGCACTGCCGTCCGCGCCGTCAGGCACACGCATCGCACGCAGCGCGCCCAGGTGGCGCTCGACCAGCGTGCGGACGACGTCGTACACGAGAAAGCGCAGGGGCTGCGGATACTTGCGCAGATCGAGGCCGAAGAGCGCCGCCGCGATCGTGCGCGCGTCCGACGCCATCGCGCCAGCCGGCGCCGGCAGACCACTCAGCACACGCAGCGCTCGCACACACTCGACCAGCATGCCATCCGCCTGCATCGCACGATCCTCCTCGGCCTGCAGAGACGCCCGCGGCGCACTCGCCGGCACATGCGGCGCCTCGTTCATGCGCTGCGCCATGCTGTCGCCCACGATCACAGCATCCGACACTTTCGCACTGAAAAACTCACTCAGCGTCCGCACCGCCTGGCGCGACAGGCGCTGCGGCGCCCGTGCCGCCACATGCCCCGTCACGCGGCTCAAGAGCGTGATCGCACGCGCTCGCACAGCATCCTCCTCCGACGTGAGTGGCACACCAAGCACCTTGACAACGTCCAGCATCGTGTACGCGCCCTCCGCCACAGCCTCACACACCGACGACGGCACAGCCACTTCCGCACCGCGGACGTAGGCGTCGCACGCGGCCTCCATGATGTGAGTGGAGGCACACGCGGCGCCTCTTCCTCTCCTCTGATGGACGCGGCGCAGCATGCGGCGCTCCGGTCCGAGATTGCGCAGCTGAGTGGCGCGATCGATCAGCAGCGCTCGCGCATTGCGCACCGCGGGTCCGCGCGCGCGCGCGGACGCGGACGGCACCGCTCGCTCGTCCTCACGCATACCCCGACCGACCAGTGGGTCCATCGACGGACAAACAAGAGCCTGGCCCTCGTCAACTCGTCCGTGTACGAGCCGGAGCGGCCACGAGCGCCCGCGAACAGCGGTGAAGTGCTCGTCGATGGCGTCCCGTTCGTGTTTGACGAGTCAGGCACCAAGCTCGTGAAACGGAGCACGCTCCCCACGACGCCAGCCGCGCCGCGCCAGGCGTCCGTGCATGGCGAGGCCTACGTGCGCACGAAACGCGGCCATCTCATCAGCAAGGCGCTCGTCATGGAGCGGCGCGCTGCGCGTGCACAGCACGAGCGCACGCAGCGCCTCGCCGCCCTCGGCCAGCAAATCGGCCGCGCGCACCAGCAGCAACGGGCGATGCTGCGGGCCAAGGCGCCGCCCCCCCTCTGTACATACTATACGCGCACAGGCACATGCCGACGCGGCGCCAAGTGTCCCTTTGTGCACGACGACGCACGCAAGGCCCTGTGCCCAGGCGCGCTCAAGGCATCCGGCTGCGTCTTGCCACCCAGCACCTGCCCGCTCTCTCACACGCCGAGCGCTCACAACGTGCCGCACTGCGTCCACTTCCTGCGGCACGGCTCGTGCAGAAACGGCGATCATTGCCCCTACACACACGCATCGCTCGCACCCGATGCAGCGCGTTGCCACGCATTTGCCTACCTGGGATGGTGCGATCAGGGCGCCGCCTGCGCGCACAGGCACACCAAAGAGGCACCCGACACGCCCGCGCGCGCGCCCGCCGCGCCAGCAAGTCCGTTGTTTGTGCGCGACGACTACGACGCACCGGACGAAGAGCGATCGCCGTCCTTTGCCGAGCAGGACGACTTTATCGAGCTGGGAGAGGACGTCTCCGACGTCTCTGACGACGAAGCGTCGGACGCGTCCGACCACACGGATCCGGCGGCAGGTGACGCCGCGGACGTCGCCGAGGTAGACGCCGCCTTGGGTATGTGGTAGTCGTATACACACGCCCCCGCATCTAGGGCTGTGGCGCGGCCTTGCGCTTCGAACGGGCCTGGCGCTGGGCCTCGAGCGCGTCGCGCGCCGCGCGCGAGGGATACAGCCAAACGACGTCGGCACCCCACCGCGGCTCCTCGGCCACCAGCGCATCTGGCCGAAACGCCTGTGCGCACTGCGGACACGCATGAGGCTGGATCAGCTCGCGCTTCGATTGGCCCGCCAAGCACGTCTCGCGCAGTCCCGTCTCACTCACGACGCAGCCACACGGCCACAGGCACACAAACTTGTGCTTGCCATTCATCACGCGCTGCGTGAGCGGGCACGCATACGGAAAGTAGTGAATGTCGCCCCGCTCGGCCTCCTGGACACGATTCGCATGGAGCGTGACCTGCCTCACATCCGCCTTGACGCTCTTCACGTGCCGCGCCACCTCATGCTCCGACGCGGAGGCCGCCTTCTTCGCGCGCCGGATCATGTACTCGAGTAGCGCCTCCTTGTTGTACAACTGACCCAATCGATCGATCACCACCGGCGGCTGCAGTGGCTGACGCGACAGGCAGCACAGCGTCCAGCGCGAGTGCCGCGCCTCCTCATCATCTACGGCCGCCCTGACGCTCGTATCCTTCGTTCGCACAAGATCATCACGCCGCGCTATAGAGCCACCATCGTTTCCCTGTCGTCAGTCGACAGCACGCACCATGCTAGGACCTCGTCCGCCACCGACGCGGACGCGGCCTCCGACCCCCTGGGGGCGAGTCACGTGGCATGAGCCGAAGCGGCGCCGCGCCTCGTCTGGGGCGGCGGCTCACGGAGCGCGACGACCATGTTCTTCCTCGTACGTTGGCGGCGCACTTATGTCCAGAAAAATCTCGATCACCGCATCGAGCTGCATCCGTCGTTCTTTGGTCCGTCCATGGTGGAGTTTCGTACGTGGCCCACAGCTGACCCAGTGAATCGCAAGCTCCGAGATGACGTGGAAGGGACCTGCTCCGGCAAATGCGTACGTGCCGCATGCTCACTTCCAGGGCTATGTCATCAAGGTCGTCTCGATCTTGGATGTCGGGCAAGGCAAGATCATGCCCGGCACGGGTCTCGCCGAGTTCCGCAGCAGGTACCAGGCCATTGTGCTCAAACCCGTACGTACCTGCCCGCTCACCGCAGTTCAACGGCGAAGTGATCGACGCCAAAATCACGAATGTCAACAAGATGGGATTCTTCGCCGAAGTCGGGCCGCTCAGCATATTTGTCTCATCTCATCTCTTACCTATCGACTATAAATTTCAGCCTGACGCGAATCCACCCGAATTCACCTCCCCCACAGACGTACGTGCGCCGGCCCTCACAGCAGAACCTCGTAAAAGGACGACGCGTGCGTGTGCGCATCGTCGGTACGCGTGTGGACGCCAACGAAATCGTACGTGCCCGCCACTCACCCACGCAGTTCGCCATCGGCACCATGAAGGAAGACTACCTGGGCCCCTTTGACTAATCCCCCCCATAGGTCGGCTGGCGCGCTCGCGGGCGACGACGTAGTCCCAGATATACCCACGTGGGATGACTCAGCCATCCACTCATCCACCCCACCCGCACTCGCCAGGGCGACGCCCGCCATGCTCCACGAGGCATGGGCATCCACACCGCCGCGGCCGGCCCCGTCCGAGTGGGGGGCAGGCAGCGATACGGATGGGAGCCCGCTGCCCACACCACCGCGTGTGAGTCATGTGTACGATCTCCATGATCACGAAGACACGCGTCCTTCGACGCCCCCTACGCTGCGTCGATATCGCGCCGACACGCCGAGTGACGCGACGTGTCGGCCATCGCGCCACCCACCGCCGCAGACGCCTATGGTCTCGTCATTCTCTCGCTCTATCGCGAGTCAGCGCAGCGTGGGACGAGATCTTCATAAGCTGCGCTCATCTGTCCGCACGGGATCCATGCATATACCAGCACGACGCGTGCAGCGATACCAAGACGACGAAGACGTCATGCATGAAAACGACGAGCCACACCAGGGACTGTCGCACGACCGGCCGGAGGACCGGCCTGTCGAGCCGTCGGCGCCAGAGCAGGCGCCGATGCCCCCCGCCGCGCCTGTCCCCGAAGACGAGGCGCGCGCCTTTGACTATCTGCAGCTCATGTGGGACGAGGCGGAGCGACAGCACCAAGCAGGCTTCGTGCCGTCGAATCCCCATCACCAAAAGTCCATGGCCAAAGAGACCACGTTCCGTGGATGCCGATTCATCAAGGTCCGCCGCGCAGGCGAAGGCGGCTTTTCTACCGTGTGGCAAGTGCATGGCCCTGTGGCGATCCCCGCCGCCGTGCCTGATGCAGAGCCTGACGCTGTGCGCATGGAGTCGGTCGATGCGCGGCAGCAGGGCTACTTTGCGATGAAGCAGGTATCGCTCCGGCGCCTCGAACCCGAGTCACGAGACGAACTCGTCCAGGAAGCGCAGCTGCTCGAGCAGCTCGCGCAGAAACCCGGGCACGAGCAGTATATCCTGCGGTACTTTGGACACCGCCTGAATCGAGACACGCTCAAAATTGTACGTACCCTCCGCTGACACAGTAGTTACTCGAGCTGGGCGACATGGATTTCAGCCACATCCTCAAGGCACACGCACCGCTCTCACGCGTGCAGATCTGTGAGTACTGGCACCAGATGCTCGAGGCCGTGCACTTTATCCACGAAAAGGGCAATCTGGTGCACTCGGACCTCAAGCCGGCCAACTTTCTGATGGCCAAGGGCCGCCTCAAGCTCATCGACTTTGGCATTGCCCAAAAGATCCCGATCGGCACGATTCACATCTCGCGCGAGGCCATCATCGGCACCCCGAACTACATGGCGCCGGAGGCGATCAAAATCGCCAAGGCACACGGCCGCCGCGTGTACAAGGCTGGCAAGGCCAGTGATGTGTGGTCACTTGGCTGCATCTTGTACCAAATGGTCTACGGACGCCCGCCCTTCGACCGACTCAGCGGCGAGAAAAAGCTGGAGGCCATCATGGACCCAGCCCACGACATTCCCTTCCCACCTCACCGCGTGCTCGACGACCCGACATCCGAGCCGGTGGATGCACCGATGCTCGAAGCCCTCACTACATCCCTGCGCTACGATGCTCAGACACGCGCACACATCCCGGCCTTGCTCAGCAGCGAGCTCTTCCACCACCACCTCGGCGAGACCGTCACCATCTCACGCAAGACACTCCGTGCCCTCGTCGTACGACTGCAGCAGCACGCCATCCAAGGCGAGCTCACCGACACCAACGCGATCCAGCGCGCCGATGTACGTCCCGCCCGACTCACACTCCCAGGTCTTGTTCGACAACCTGCGCCGCACGGCCTCATAGCCAGCCCCAGGCTCATACCCCCCCCCTTTTGTATCACGTGATAGGTAGGCGCACGGCCGGTCGTACCCCGCCACGGCCACGACCCACCTCGATCGTGGGAGTGCAGGCCCATGCCAGATGCGCAAAGTCGGCGGCGCGTGCTGATCGCGGCGTATCTGCTGCCGAAAACCATCGAGTTCCAGTCTAACGAGGCACACGAGGCAGATGAAAGTGCCATCGAGCGGACGTACTCACCGCCCACCCAGCACGGTACGTCCTATACCGAGCAGCTCGCGCACCAGCTCACCTCGTCCCTCATGGAGGCGATCGACAAAGAACAAGCACGCTCGCGTGTACTCGCCGGTCGGCCTGGACGCGTATCGACCACCATGTCGTCGTCACCACGGCAAGCGCTCTCGGCGCCGCGAGACCGAGTGAACATGGCCGAGCTGATGGCCGATGCCGCGGCCGGCACGAAGCCATCCTACCTACAGCGATCTTCCTCCTCGATCACCTCGTATGAAGTGGATATGGAACAAAGACACTCGGACAACGCGCCGCAGGCGGTAAAAAGTTCGCTCTCCGATCACGGCCGTCGCGCGAGTGCACAGGGCGAGCTGGGCACCTCGCAAGCTACGCCACCGCGATCCATGCCGCCGCCCGTATCTTCCGCCTCCTCTACCTCCCCCTTACCGATACCGATCAGCATTATATCCGATCTAGAGGCCAAGAGCCATCAAGGCACAGCTACGGCACCCACGCCGAAAGAGAATCCGTACGGACTCGGCTCCAGCACACCCGTCCCGCCCGTTCGATCCTCGGCCGCGACATCGAGCACGACGCCACGGCTCATGGAGCACCCTCACCTCGCGCCTGGCTGGACGGACGGGATCGAGGCGATCCACACCTCCTCGGCACCGAATGCCGCCCCACGACCAAGAGGGCCCACACCTGCCTCGACGGAAGGAGCTGTGCGCGATGAAGAGAGACGGACCAGCACCGTGTGGCGCTTCAACATCGCACGGCCAGCGCTTCGATCGCGCAGCAAGCGATTCTCATCATCACAGCAAAGGATCCCTTTCGAGTTCCTGCCGAATCCAGGTGCGAATCACGGCCTCTTCAATGCCGTCAACAGTGCCGGCACGCAGGTCGCGAGCAGGTCAGTCTATGTCGGCACGCTCGGTATCGAGATGGACTGGCTTTCCACGCACATGCGCGCCGAGATCGATGCGAAAGCGATGGACCAGCACAAATGCGTGCCGGTGTGGCTGAAGGACGACGAGTATGTCCACTGCTACCATCACTATTGCAAGCAAATTTTGTGGCCCGCCTTCCACTATACGCAGCCGAGTGCGCAGGCGCTCGAGACCGAGCATGATGCGTTTCACGCCTACGTCAAAGTGAACCAAAGCTTTGCGGATCGCATCGTGGCCGAGTACCGCGAAGGCGACGTGATCTGGATTCATGACTACCACCTCCTTCTGGTGCCGGCCATGGTCCGTGCCGTGCTGCCTCGTGCACCGATCGGGCTGTTTGTGCACATTGCCTTCCCGTCCAGCGAGATTTTCCGGTGCCTCAGCCGGCGCGAGGAGTTGCTTCGTGGCATGCTCGGCGCGGATCTGATTGGATTCCAGACGCACAACTTCTTCCAGCATTTCCGCCAGACGGTCAGTCGCATATTGCAGCTGCCCACGACATCGCGCGGCATCGTCCTGCAGCGCTCGTTCGTCACAGTGGCACCTTTTCCCATCGGCATTGACGTCCGCGTGCTCAATCAGCGCCGCCAGCATCCCGACGTGCGCGAATGGGTCGCGAAGCTCAAGGAGCGCTTTGCAGGGATGCGCGTGATTGTCGGGCGCGACAAGCTGGACTGGATCAAGGGCGTGCGCGAAAAGCTCCTGGCCTTTGAGCTCTTCCTGGACCAGCACCCTGAGTGGGTGGGACGTGTCGTCCTGGTCCAAGTGGCGCTCGCGACGGTCCAGGAGAACCACGAAGTCGGCGACGTGAGCGATATCGTGTCGCGCATCAACCGCAAGCACAGCAGCTTGACGTATCAGCCCGTGGTCTTCTTACATGTCAACGAAATCACCTTCAGCCAGTACCTGGCCCTCCTCACCATGGCCGACGCCTTTGTGGCCACGTCGCTGAGAGAAGGTATGAACCTCACGTCGCATGAGTATGTGATTGCGCAGGAGGAGCGCAAACGCCCGCTCATCCTCTCTGAATTCACCGGCGCATACTCCGCGCTGCGGGCCTGTATTGGCATCAACCCGTTCCATGCCCAGCAAGTCGCCCAGGCCATCGAGCGCGCATTGACGATGGATGAAGACGAGATGGCTCAGCGCTGGACGGATCTGCACCGCACGGTGGTGTCCCAGACGGCGGAGCACTGGGTGCTGTCCGTGCTCAGCCAACTGGAACGCGCGCATCTCAGTCAGCCGTCGCCCAACACCATGTTCACGCCGCGCCTGGAAATTGGGCAAATGCAAGCCGAATGGCGCGTCGCTGGGACGCGCCTCGTTCTGCTCTCGCTCGAGCACACACTCGTATGGGAAGATGCGAAGCAGCTCCACGAGCATGGATTTGAGCCACCGGCCGAGCTCGTCGGTGTGCTGCGTCGTCTCACGGCCGATCCACGCAACTATGTCTATGTGCTGAGCCGCAAGAGCACCACGGATCTCGATCAGCTCGCACGCGCCGTGCCGGCGCTGGGCATCATCGCAGAGAACGGGTGCTATGCCCAGCACTGTACACGCGCACCAGACGGTGCATGTGAATGGATCTCGCTGGTCGACGGCATTGACATGAAGTGGCGGGAACCTGTCCGGAACATTCTCGACTACTTTACCGAGCGCACGCCCGGCGCCTGGATTGAGGAGCGCAGCACGACGATCACATGGTACTTCTGCGAGGGCACGACGAATCAGCAGGATGTGGCGTGGGCGCGGCGACAGGCAAGCGAGGTGCAAAGTCTCATTACCGACTCGCTGGGCGAGCGCTTCTCGCTGCGCATGATCAACGAAAACACACACTTTGTCATCATGCCCAAGAATGTGGGCTTCACACCAGCCGTGCAGTATATGCTCGCCCTCGATAACATGGGATCGCTGCCGGTGCGACAGGGCACGCCAGGCAAGGCCTTGTTCGAGTTTGTGCTGTACATTGGACACGACGAAAAGCTCCTTTCGCACTTGAATCATGTCGACTTGCCCTTTGCGCCGCGCACCTGCACGACCGCCAGGCCTGATACGATCGCTGGATCGATTGCATCGTGCCAGCTCGAGCCGGGCAAGCAGGTGCTGGATGCCCTCGAGGAGATCGTCGACGTGCATCTGCGCGACCTCAAATGGGGCGGTCCGGCTATGATGGACGTGTAGTACATAGACTATACCATGCGGCGATCTGTCATGACACGCATGATGCTCCCTGTGCCAGCGACGAGGGTCAGCTTTTCGTGCCAGCTCAGGAGCACAGCACAGTTCACCGAGGCCGCAGATCGGCCTCGTTCCATGCCGCGATACAGGTATTTCATCAGCGTGTCGCGCTCCGAGGCGTCCAGAGCCTTCACGGCTGGCATGATGTCGACCGTGCGTGTAGAGTTCAGGATATCCAGCACCATCGATAGCGTCGTCTCGCGCGCATGCACGGCGTGCTGGCCGGTCGGTGGGTCGGCCAGCACGACATGCAGCGCACCGGCCATGTCGCCGCTCGATAGACGCGCACGAACATCGCTTTGCTTGGCATGCGCCACCTGGCTCAGTTCCTCGTCCGACCTCGGGTCCTGCGGCGCTAGCTCCTCGGCAGAGAAGGCCTCCTCGTCGTACTGATCGACATTCAGGTGCCGAAACTCGCTCATGGTCGCCGGGCGCACGGTGCCAGGCGTCCAGGTCGCCCAGCCTATCACGTGCGGAAGAGCTCGGGGGACGAGCATAGCCACGTGCCCCAAGCCAGCAGACCGCCGCGACGCCGGCGCGACGGATCCACGTTCCTCGACACGCCCAGGTGACGACGACGGGCTCTCTGCTCTGGCCCGGCATGTCGTACAGCCCTATGAATGAAGCTGCCATGCAGGACATGTACGGCTTCGCACCTGCGCGTCCTGCGCCTGGTCCCCCCCCGGGCGTGGCGGCAGCGGACTCGTATCGCAGCGGCGGCCGCCACGCTGGCTCGAATAGCCCCTATGACCGCAGTGCAGCGAGCTCATCCTCGCCTCTGACCGGGATGGCCGCCTTTACTGCGCCCCTCTCGTCTACCCTCGTGCCTGCATCGGCACCCCCGCCCCACCCGGGCACGCTCAAGCCCTCGGCCTCCGTCGTGCGCAGCGGCTACCTCAGTGTCAAGGAGGATGGCCTGCGGTCGTGGATCTGGAGCAAAAAGTGGCTCGTCTTGCGCGAAACGTCTCTTCTCTTCCACAAAAACGACTCGACGGCTCAGGCGACCCACATTTTGCTCCTGCGCGATGTGCGCAATATAAGCCGCACGGATCTCAAGCCGTACTGTATCGAAATCGAGACCAAAGACCGGACCATTTTCTTGCAGGTCAAGAGCGACGAAGAGCTGTATGGATGGATGGATGACATTTACAATCGATCACCGCTGGGCGCATCATCCCCCACCAACTTTGTGCACCAAGTCCACGTCGGCTTTGATCCGGTCAGTGGCTCCTTCACCGGTCTGCCCGAGCATTGGATGCGCCTGCTCACACAGTCGGCCATCACAAAGGAAGACTACGCCAAGAACCCACAGGCCGTGCTGGACGTCCTCGAGTTTTATACAGACATTCACAACAAGCGCTCGCGCGACGATTTCGGCCTCGGCTCACCCATGATGAACTTGCACGCCGGTGGCTCGGGCCGTGAAGTCGTCGATCGGTATAAGCACACCGAGGACGCGCGCTCCTTCGGGTCCCTCGATCCGCGGCGACCCGCCCCCGCGCCGCCGCTCGGCCAGCCTCGTCAGAGCCCGTGGCCCGCCACTCCGTACCAGACTCACGCCGTGGCCCTGCCCGCGACAGATACGTCCCTCTCCGAGAGCGACACCAGCGCGCTGTCCTTCAAGACGCAGCAGCTGCGCGTGTCGGAGGAGCAGCAGCTGCAGCGGCGCTACATGATGGAACGCGAGGAGCAGCGCGAGCGTGCCCTCCGACAACAACGAGCCGCAGCAGAGCGCCGTCGTGTGTCGCAGCCGAAAACCGCGCCGTACGCTGCACCGCCACTTGCGCCCACCACGGCGCCGCCGCCCCAAGCTCTACCCGCTGTGGCCTCCCCCAAGCCCCAGCCACCGTCACCGGCGCCTCCGCTTCCGCCCGTGTTGCCTGAAGCAGCCCCGGCCATCACCAGTGCTGACGCCTACCGCACGCCTCAGAAAAGCGCGCCGGTGAGTGCGGCACCCAAGCCCCCCGCAGCTGTGCCTCAGCGACGACTGGACGCCTCGAACCGCTCCAATACGATGACGGATGCCCAGATCATGGACAAGCTGCGCACCGTCGTGAGTCGCCATGATCCCAATATGCTCTATCGGAAAGTCAAGAAGATTGGGCAAGGTGCTTCTGGCTCTGTGTATGTGGCCAAGACGCTCGCGACGTCGCAGCTCGTCGCGATCAAAGCCATGGACCTGACGCATCAGCCTCGCAAAGAGCTGATCATCAACGAGATTTTTGTGATGAAAGAGTCGCAACATCCGAATATCGTCAACTTTTTAGATGCATACCTTCTGCGTGAACAGGATCTATGGGTCGTGATGGAGTACATGGAGGGCGGCGCACTCACAGACGTCATTGACAACAACACCCTCGAAGAGGACCAGATCGCCGCTATCTGTCTGGAAACGTGCAAAGGCCTGGAGCACTTGCACAGGCAGGCCATTATCCACCGCGATATCAAGAGCGACAACGTCTTGCTGAACAACTATGGCCAGGTGAAGATCACCGATTTCGGCTTTTGCGCGAAGCTGACGGACCAACGGAGCAAGCGCGCTACCATGGTCGGCACGCCCTACTGGATGGCCCCAGAGGTGGTCAAGCAGAAGGAGTATGACGCCAAGGTCGACATTTGGTCGCTGGGTATCATGGCGATTGAGATGATTGAGAATGAGCCACCATACCTGGACGAAGAACCGCTGAAGGCCTTGTACATGATCGCCACAAACGGCACACCGACGCTCAAGAAGCCGGAAAAGCTCAGCCGCGAGCTCAAGGGCTTCTTGGCCGTGTGCCTGTGCGCCGACGTGAAGAGCCGCGCCACGGCCGAGGAGCTTCTTCAGCACGAGTTCCTGCACAAGGCGTGCCCCGCCACAGAGCTGCCCAAGCTCTTGCAGTTCCGTAACCATGAAAAGTAGGGTTGGATTCTATGGATGTCAGGCAGCCGCGCGGGGCCACGCCTCGTCACGCACGTAGGCACAGATCACCGTGCGCCCATCAAACTGGCGCCCAGCAATCGCACGCAGCGCCGCCTCACACTGTGGCGTGTGCTCAAATTGCACATAGACACGGCCTACACCTTGGGGCTCAGCATCCGTGCCATCAGGCCGCGGGATATACACACTCGTCACAGTGCCGTGCCGCTCACACTCGCTTCGCACGTCCTCCATAATGTCTTGGTACTCGGCATCGTCCAGCAGCTCCTCCGTCGTTACCATGTTGAGCATCAGCATGGCGCGCGTCGGCGTATCAGATGTCTCTTGCTCCTGCATCGGCTCATTCGCAGGCGCATGGACGCGGCGCACAATGAGGCGCTGCTCGCCGACTTCAAGGCCATCAAGTCCTTCGCACGCCAGGTCCGTCACAGCATCCTCATGAAACTCACAAAAGGCCATGCCACGTGATCGTTGGGTGTCAGGATCACGGATCAGGTCAAAGTGCTTGACCTCTCCGAACGCCTTGAGCAGCTCTAGGACCTGGCCCTCGTTCAAAAAGACCGGCACACTGCCGATATAGAGCTTGTTCGGGCCATCCGGCACACTCGTCTCGATCATGCCGGGGGCCGGGACGGCGTCCTGTCCGACATAGTCTTTCGGGCGCTGAATGTGCAGACGATGGCCCAAGAACGATACGCCATCCAGTAGGAGGGCATTGGTGGCCTCATCAGGATTCCGAAACTCTAGAAAAGCAAAATCGTCGTGCATGTCGACCGTGTAGCATGGCTCAAAGCTGCCGCTCGAGCACAGCAGACGCTCGTTCATTTTGGCGTTGATGTACGTGCACAACTCTGTGGGCGACCAGCCGGGCGCGATGGGCGAAACGTGCAAACGGCGCGACGCAAGGTACATAGACGCATTGAAGGCGGCAGCGGAAATCGTCGCTTCCAGCTCCGCCATCGCACCGGGCGGGATCGTACCGGGCATCGCGCCACGGATGCCATACATCATCATACCTGCCGAGCCAGAATTGACAGGCGCACCAAAAAGACCCGTAGCCTTGGCGGAGAGTGCGTCGACGTCCTCAAAGCCAGGAGCACGTACATCCCAGTTGGAGTGGGGTATAGGTCGCGCACTTAACCGCATCGTGCCGGGTGGTGGCGGACTCGTACGCACGACACTACGGCGGCTGCCACCACCACCACCGCGAGGCCCACGTCCGCGCCACCGACGCTCGCCATAGTCCATGTCCGTCTGATAGCGTCGTCGCGCATACCACGACGCATCTTCGTCGCCGCCACCATCGCGCGGCGCCATGCGATCCATGTCGTCTCGTTCGATCGTGGAGGAAAAACAAGGCGGAGGGCGGCGCCCCTGGCACGTGATGTGCACGAAAGGAGGAGGCGGGAGGAAGCAGCGCTCCACCCTGGCCATGGTCGCCAAAGGGCAGGGGGATGGCACCGTGAGTGCATGGGTACGTGCTGCGAGCTCACACCAGGTGGAATACAAAAATGCACAGGGTCGGGTGTACTGGTACCATCCAGGTGAACGAAAAAGTGTGTGGGATAAGCCTAACGAGCTAAAGAGTGCGCGAGAACGCGCGATGGACACGACGCCGTGGCGTGAATACAAGTCTGGAGATCGCAGTTACTATGTCAACAAAGAGACGAAGGAGTCGACATGGAAGATACCCGCTGATCTGCAGGCTTTTCTGGATACGATACCTGACGAGCCAGCGCCTGCGACGGCGGCGCGCCCGTCCAAGAGCATGTCGCCGGCACTGAGTCCGGCCACGCCACCGAGGGGAGCTACGCCCACGCATGAAGCCGTGGGTACCGCAGCACTGCGTCAGCAGACATCCTCTGTGACACGCCATGCTACGCCTGTGTACGCGACGCAGGAAGAGGCTGAGGCCGCTTTCCAATCGCTCTTGCAGCGTAAAAACGTGAATGCATCGTCCACGTGGGAGCAGACGCTTCGTGAGATTATCACGGAACCCTTGTACAAAGCACTTCGGACCCTGGCCGAGAGGAAAGCCGTATTTCACAGGTATGTGGACGAACTAAAAGCACAACAAGCTGCGCGTCGCGAACAAAAAAGCGCGGAACTGCGCCCCAAAATGCTGCGTGCTGTACCGGATCTGAAGCCATACGCCAGCTACGCTACCTTTAAAAAGAAACTCGGAACGCATCCTCTGTGGTCCGAACTCGAAGACGAAGAGCAGGCCGTGTCCATCTTTGAGGCCATCCGACAAGACTTGCGCGAAAAAGAAGCGGCACGGCAAAAGGCGCGGGGCGAGCAGAGGCGCGCCCAGTTTCTTGCGCTGCTTCAAAAGATCGAGATACGCCCCACCACGCGTTGGAAAGACGTTCAGCCCCAGGTTCCTGTGGCTGACATGCCACTGACGGAGCAACTACGCGTCTTTGAAGACCACATGGCACGCGTAGAAGCTGATGAGCGCGAACAGCAGCAAGGTCATGGGCATTCGAGGCAGGACCGCAAGGCCCGTGATGCTTTCCGCTCCCTGCTCGAGGAACGAATCAAAGAGGGCACACTGCATGCTCGGTCGACGTGGGCGTCTTTTTTCCCCATGATTCGCGAAGACGAGCGGCTGTTGAATATGACGCGCATCTCATCAGGATCCAGTGCCCAGGACCTCTTTTACGATGCGCTTGATGCGCTGGAACGCGAATTTGCCGGATACATGCGCTCAGTGCAGACATCGATGCGGGAGCACCAAACGCTGGCCCGAGAAGCCGCGGATTGGGACGCATGGAAAGAAACAGTCCAGGAGAGTGACATGATTCGGGCTCTGCCCGAGCACACCCTCCGTGCCCTATTCGACGAGTGCGTGTACCAGTCGGAACGCGACACGCGTGACATGCGACGCCGCACCGAACGCCGACTTCGGCACTACGCGGACGACTTGCGGTACGCCTTCAGGCACGTGGAGCCTCCGTTGGATATCCATGCCTCTTTCGAAGAAGTACTGCCTCGCATTCGCATGCTGCCGGAATACATGGCGCTGGAGCGTGCAGGCGATGACGAAACGACCACGACGGCACGGGCTGCTTGGGACCGCTACGTGCGTCGGCAAACGGAGAAGCTAGCGGATGCGATGTATGCACCAGGCCGCTCGCGCACGGACTATACGGATTTGGACGACGCGGGCGAAGAACGCAAGCGCAAAGAGCCCCCTGAGTTCCCCGACCCTCGAGCCGTGCGCCGGCGCACCGAGTATGAAACGTAGTGGACATAGGTGGAACGGGCACGTGGCACTACACGTGGCCGAGTCTTTTTTTCGTGCCGGCCCAGCATCGCGATGGAAGGTGGACGACCATCATGACCGAGGAACAGGGCGCTGTGATCGGTATCAACTTGGGTAATACATACGGCAGTCTTGCGTGTATCAACCAACACGGCCGTGCCGATGTGATTGCGAATGAGAGCGGTGAGCGTCAGATTGCGACGCGCATTGCCTTCAATGGCGATCAGGTGTATCATGGTAACGAAGCCACGCCGCAGCTCATCCGCAACGCACCCAATGTGATTGATAACTTTGTCAACCTCGTTGGTCGCAGCTACGATGACCTGAAGGAGGAGGAAAAGGTCCGCAAATCAGCACAGGTGCTGAACATCAACGGCGTGCCCTCGTTCGAAGTTGAGGTGAACGGCACCAAGACCGTGCTCTCGGCCTTCGATGTGCTGGTGCGCTTCATTGGTGTGCTCTACAACGCTGCAAAGGACTTTATGTCAGGTGTGCCTATCGTGGGTGCCGTGCTCAGCGTGCCTATGTGGTACTCGGACGCCCAGAATGAGGCCATTGCCGCTGCCGCCAAGGAGGCCGGTCTGCACTTGCTCGAGCTGGTGGCTGCGCCTGCTGCCGCACTGACTGCATACGGCCTCACGATGCCCAAGCCGACGGGTGAGCTTCCATCGCACCCCGATGGCGATGAGGGCCTCCCATATGCCCCTGAAAAGATCCTGGACCGCAACGTCGTCGTGGTGGACTTTGGTGGTACGTCGCTGGACGTGACGGTGTATGCAGCGCGCGCCGGCCTCTTCTCCAAGCTCGCTTACGTGCACGACAAGACGGTGGGTGGTCGTGCCATCGACGATGTGCTCGTACAGCACTTTGCGAAAGAGTTTACCAAAAAGACCAAGGTCTCCATCGGCGACCAAGACGCTCGTGCATGGGCCAAGCTGCGGAACGAGTCCGAGCTGACGAAGCGCTCTCTCAGCGCGAGCAACTCGGCCCAGTGCAGTGTCGAGAGTCTCGCCGAGGGCGTCGACTTTAGTGGAAGCATCAACCGCATGCGCCTCAACCTGCTGGCGTCCAGCATCTACCAGACGGCTGTGGACGACGTCAAGAAGGCCATCGAGTCTTCTAAGCTCGACACATGCCATGTCGATGAAGTCATCCTCGCCGGTGGCGCCTCGCGTCTCGCTGGTCTTGCCGAGCAACTGTCGTTCCTGTTCCCTGAAGACAGCAACACACACATCACGTACTCGATCGACTCAGACCAGGTGATTGCTCGCGGCTGTGCCGTATACGCCCAGTCGTTGGTGCTGTTGCCCAAGGATAGCGACGAGCTCAAGTTTGTCACGTCGCTCTCCAACAAGCATGCCGAGCGCAGCGCCGCCGTAACGGTACCAGCCACTACGCGACCGATCGGTGTGGTGCTAGACGCGCCTGCCGAAGAGCGTGTGGCCAAGCAGGTGGTGGATGGCAAGCTGTTCGTGCCGCTGGTTCATGCTCATACGCCGCTGCCGGCGCGTCGTATCATGCGCTTCCCTGTGTCGCCCAACTCGAACGCCACGCTGATCCGCCTCGCAGAGGGCACACCCAGTGTGCGCGTGGACAAGGTGGACCCAGAGCCGCTCGACGAGGAGGACGAAGAGGACGAGCCGCAGGAGCCCGAGGAGGTGCGCAGTGCCTACATCCAGCCAGACAACTCGCCTCTGGCTGAGCTCGTCGTGCCGCACGCAGCGACGTGCCAGTCGATCACCGTGCAGATGATCGTGCAGAGTGGTGGCCAGGTATCTGTCGAGGCGCGCTGCGACAAGAGCGACCAAGTCGCTGCTTCCGTCCAAATTGGTGCCTAGGAACTACGGCGGAGACGCTCTGCCTCATCTTCGGGCGGGACGCTGTCTGAAGGAACAGACACTTCGCCCTGAATCACGGCTCGGAGCTTTTCGTAGGCTTTTGCTAGATCCTGATTCACAATGATGCAATCAAACGAGTGGGGCTGCCGGGCATAGGCGAGCTCGTCGAGAGCCATGTTGAGGCGGCGCTCGATCGCGTCTTTCGAGTCAGTCGCACGACCCTCGAGGCGTTCCTTCAACGTGCCAAAAGTGGGCGGCGAGATGAACACATAGATCGGATTGAGGTCAGGATGGTTCTGCTTAATGAGGCGCACACCCTGCGCATCGATGTCAAGGATCGCTCGACGTCCCGCGCCCTTCTCGTGCACATCACGCACAGCCTGCGCTGTCGTGCCATACATATTCCCTCCGAAGACAGCATGCTCGAGGAACTCGCCGTTTCGCACGCGCTGCTCGAATTCGTCTCGCGTAACAAAGTGGTAGGATTGGCCATCCACTTCGCCCGGACGTATGTTGCGGGTGGTGTGGCTCACACTGAATCCAAATGACGAGGGAAACTCTTCGAATAGTCTCTTGATGAGTGTGCTTTTCCCGACGCCGGATGGGCCACAGAGGACGATGGGGCGCTGACTCATGGCAGAGGCAATGTGCGACCAAATGCGAGACGACATGGCAGGGTGCGCCTATCGAGCGAGACTCCACTGCTGCCGCCCGTGCATGTCACGTGTGTGGAGAGTGGTACCATCACGTCCCTCATACACTCACTGACGCCACACTCGCAACGACCATTATGAGCGGACGTACGTACAGATGCATTGACACTTGCAGGCGGCAAAGTATGGTGAACAACGACTTACGTGGCAGGGCGGCAAAGGTCTTGGAAAGGGCGGTGCTAAACGCCATCGCAAGATTTTGCGCGACAACATCCAGGGTATCACCAAGCCGGCGATCCGTCGTCTTGCACGTCGTGGTGGTGTCAAGCGTATTTCGGGTCTAATCTACGACGAGACTCGTGGCGTGCTCAAACTCTTCCTCGAGAGCGTGATTCGCGACTCGGTCACGTATACGGAGCACGCCAAGCGCAAGACTGTCACGTCACTCGATGTGATTTATGCTCTCAAGCGCCAGGGCCGCACGCTGTACGGCGTACGTATCAGGTTGGCTCACAGCAGTTTGGCGCCTAAGCGATCTTCCCGGACTCTCCGTCGAATGTGGAGGAGATGAAGAGAAAAGGCCGAATTTTCTTCTACCATCCAAACAGACTCTCCGCTACATAGCCCCACACACTCGTTGGCTTGGCATTTACGTCCAATGTCGCATCCTTCGGCTGGGGTGCCGTGCCAAAGATAGAGGCACGCATGTTCATGAGAGACTCGAACGTAGACTTTTTTGAGGTATCTTTGGCCGGCTGCGCCAATACCGAGCCTGGCGTGTCGATCTTCTGTATGGGCCGTCCAAAGGCCGGTGTGCTGGGCGGATGAGCCTTGGTCACAGGCGTCGAGGGCACTGCCGCTGCCGCCGCTTTGGTATCCATGGAGCTCGCTCCGAGAAGTGGTGCATCTAAACCACGAATCAAGCTCTGCTGATGCATGGCATCATTTTCCCACCGCACACCAATCATGCACGTGCCTGCCAAGGACTTGCCATTCTGCAGCACCGCCTGCAGGGCTTGCACAGGCTCACGATACACGAGACGGAGTGTCTTGTCTTGCGCATGCACAGTGGTCACATCATCCACTGTTTCTACTTCGCCCAAAGCCGCCAGTTGCTCTACCACCACTGAGCGCATAAGGGGCGGAAAGCCATACACCAGCACAGATCGCTGTGCCACGGGGGCTCCCTGTGACGTCGGTGCGCCCACGCGTGTCTTTTCCGGCACGGCTGCCATGGATGCCGTCGATGTATCAAAGGCCCTCAAGTGCGACGGTGGCATATCTTGTAGAGCTTGTTGCGGCGGTGCATCGTCGTCATCGTCCATCACGTCCGCACCCACCTGTGGAAAAGCGCTGTTGGTAAGAGATGCAGGCAAAGGCGGAGATGTCGGTGCACGAGATGCGGACCGATCCGCCTCATCCTGGGCAGGCGGCGGCCGAGAGCCACGAAGACTACTGTAGCCAAAGATACTGCCTTCACGCACACCACTGCCCGCAGGGGGCGGCGAACGCGTCGGCTCACCGCCATCCATACTGCTGCGAGCAAAAAATGAGGAGTGGAAGCCGTTTGGCGGTGATGCAGGCGCAATAGTGGACGCAGCCGTATGCTCTTTGGGAAGCAAGATGGACGATGTATCGGCTTCGGGTTTGACGATGGGCGACACGGCTGCCTCTGCCGAACGATTCGTACTAGCCGAGCTCCGATCGCCTCCACGGATCTTGCTGAGGTACCCTGGCAGATAAGCCACCGGTGCCTGGCTCATCGGCGACGCCTGTGCTGCGGTCCAAGGCTGGGCGCCTGCAGGCGATGCCGTGGGCGCTAGCTGAGTCGCAAAGGGCGACTGCGTCGGTGGATGTGCAGGCATGAATCCTGGGAACGCCTGCGGCGAGGTGTGCTGTGGGGTAGAGAAGAGAGAGCCTGGCTGCTGGCCTGCTGCGCCGGGCGTGCCCAACGTCGATGCAGATGGACCTGGCGATGCCTGGGTCTGCATCCAAGATCCGGCGCCACCTGATGCATTGAGACTGGGGGCATTCGGATTCGGTGTCGAAGGCACAGCACCCACGGTCTGCCGTGACGTGCCTGGCGCGGCCCACGTCGAAAACATGATGCGGCGGAGAAAAACAAGTCGACGACCACACGCATGGATCCACATGCCCGCGGAGGCTCAGCATACTTCCTCATCAGGGAAATACGCATTCACGTGCCGGGCACAGGCTTTTGCCAACCAACACACGAGCCACGCGCGCGTTCCACGGCCTCTTGTGTTTGTGGCACGACGGCGCTCGATACGAGTGGCAGGCACATCGGGGCACGATGGAAAACTACCAAAAAATCGAGAAGGTTGGCGAGGGTATGTCATTCGTCACACACTGACAGTGTAGGCACCTATGGTGTAGTGTATAAAGCCCGAGATATGACGCCAGGCGCGAATGGCCGCATCGTGGCACTGAAAAAGATTCGACTCGAGGCAGAAGACGAAGGCGTGCCATCGACTGCTATTCGTGAGATCAGTTTATTGAAGGAGCTGCGCGACGAGAATATCGTGCGTCTATACGAAATTATACACCAAGAGTCGCGCTTGTACTTGGTCTTTGAGTTCCTAGACCTCGACTTGAAAAAATACATGGACAATGTGGCGAGCCAACCCGAGGGTCTGGGACCAGATATCGTCATGAAGTTCACGTACCAGCTTGTTCGCGGTATTTACTTCTGTCATGCACACCGTATACTGCACAGAGATCTCAAGCCACAAAACCTCCTCATCGACAAGGAAGGCAACCTGAAGCTCGCAGACTTTGGTCTAGCGCGTGCCTTTGGTATCCCTCTGCGAACATACACACATGAAGTTGTTACGCTATGGTATCGCGCACCTGAAGTGCTGCTTGGCTCTCGCCATTACAACACGGCCATCGACATGTGGTCGGTCGGCTGTATTTTCGCTGAGATGGCCATGCGGACACCGCTCTTCCCTGGTGACTCAGAGATTGATGAAATCTTCCGTATCTTCCGTATTCTCGGCACACCGAACGACGACACCTGGCCAGGCGTTCAGTCGCTTCCTGACTACAAGACTACGTTCCCTCAATGGAGTGGCGTACCACTCAAGCAAGCCGTTCCTTCGCTCAATGATGCAGGTATTGATCTTCTAGGCCTCATGCTCATTTACGATCCTGCGGCCCGGATAAGCGCGAAGCGCGCACTGCACCATCCCTACTTTGCTAGCGTCACGGCCAACTAAACAAGAAGCATGGATAATCTTATGTACCCAACATTTTGTAGTCAAGAAAAAATGAATGTACTGGCGACCTACCATGGCCTCATCATATGTCATTATACATTGTGCCATAAAAAGTTTCGGAAGCTGTCCCACTTGTCGGACAAAACATACAGGTCTGTGGTGAGTGCGCAGCGCATACGTACAGTCCATGCTATTCACCAATCCACCGTTCAGGCGGCGCCGCTCGTTCACAAACAGCCACATGACCGAACCCCACGTCACTGCAGCGAAAATCTGGTGTGCGGTATTATCAATAGGCAGAACCTTGTTCGGCGGATAGTTTTTGGGCACACGCTCACGTGGTAAAAGTGCGGCGAGGCATCGTGACACGCAATAGAGAACAATCTGCTCGTTGACTGGCGTGCGTTCACCGAACATATACCAGCCACTGAGCATGCCCGCCACAAATGGATCAATGGATGCTTGCTTCCCGTTGCGGAACAGATCCCGCAAGACGAGAAGCACACTTTTGTATATCGTTACATAGAGAGCCAATCTCGTGGCGTGCTGTCGCGTGGCTGTGATGATTTTCTTCCATCTCTGGCGCGTCGTCCCTGCTCCGAACAGTGACACCATGACAAGTGCATGTGGAAAGCGTATCTTGGCACCATACACTAGACCATTACGAGCGCCCTTGATGATAGAAAGGATCGGCTGGTTGCTCGGATCCAGCAGGATGTTCGTCAGAGCCGTGCGCAGATCCGAAGCCATGGGGAACGAGGGCAGCCAAGGTCTGAGCGTCCGATGGAAATTTTGGTTGGCCGAGCGCCGGCGTCACCCCACGCTGGATCCCAGACCCCGCCTATGTGTACTCGGCCGAGATGCAGGCGCCACGAGCACATCACGTACATACCTGCCCTGCGATGCGCGTGGGACAGCGCGGCGCGTGAAAGTGCATGCATACGTGCCGTCCAGGGGGCTGGGCCCTTTTGGGGCGCCCAGCAAAAAGCCCAAGGCGAGCGCCAACGTCCGCACCAGCCAGGAACAAGAACGACCGCGCCGCGCACGAGCTGGGGATGAACAGACGCGTACGGCGAGATGCGCCGTCGTGTCGTTCAGCAGACATGTATGCGTCGCCGGTTCGCAACCAAAAGGTGAGCGGCTCCCATCTTGCCCTCAAGTGGAAGCCTGACTGCATGCATTCAAACAAGTTCGATGTGTATCTATATTCCCAAAAGGGCGACTCGGTCCTTCCTATTCATGCCTGGCTTGGTCTGAACGCCAGGGACGGTGCCAAGACTGTGCAACTCGACTCGAAATGGTGGGACAAGCAGCAAGATCTGCATGTGAACCTACAGTATGTGCCGAATGGCTTCCAGCCATGGGAAACCAGCTACCCTCTCGGTGCTACGTGGATACTCAGTGCGAACAGTTCCGAGACCCCGTCCAACCTAGACACATCGCCGTCGTGGAGCAATGCACAGGTGACGGACTACATCCACCATTCCAGTGGTCTTTCTGGTGGCGAGCTTGCCGCGTCGATTGTGCTTCCAGTCCTAGCGGCACTGGCGATACTCGGCGCTGGCCTCTTCTGGCATCGAAAGTGCTGGGCGAGACGCGAGGCTAACCGCTCCGAGCCCCCCATGAAGCCTTCACACTCGACAGCTGAACATTCGGCGGTCTCCTTCCACTCGCCCCACCACGCCTATGACTCCTCTCCCATACCTGGCGAACTCGGTGCCATGCATGACAGTGATGTGTCCGTGGGGGATGTCAAGGACCCTGCAGGCACATTGTACGCCGACACGTCCGCCCTGACTCAGAATGACTCGGTGCCCTATGCTGTCTACGCCTATGAACAGCCGTATACCCTTGAAAACACACCTGTGTCGCAGGTCGCCACAGAGCCTATCACTCGCGAGCTAGATGGGCACGAAAAGTGCCGTTCTACTCGCAAACCCAAGCGCGAGCGTCGGTCGGAGAAGCCGTTCGTTTTCGAGTCTCATACATGGTCGAGGTCCGGCTCGTTCCAACCAGACGAGTACAATGTCCCCGAGTTTGTCAGCCGCGAAAAGAGAAAGACAGCGCCTTACACGGCACACAGAGCAGGCTCAAAAGCGCCACTGACGATGCTGGACCAAGAACTGACACCAAAAGAAGACGAGGACAAGTCGTCGTCCATCTCAGATGGTCCGGCGATGTACGCACTGGACGAGGCCATGGCCCCGTCCATGCCCAAGACGACTCGGACGTTACCAAGCCAAGGCCCTGAGCCGCGGCACAAGTCGATCTCGCGGGCCGAGCCATCGACAGAAGAATCGCGCAACCGGCGTATTCTTTCGTACCTTGCAGGCGTGGCCGCCTCTCAAGGTGACCATCGAGACGATAACGTGATCTATGACAACCGGGGCGGCCTCTCTAGTAGGCGTCCTTCTAACGACAGTGATGTGTTTCAAGATGCTGACTCTATGTAGTGTAGGTAACGAGTGGGCCATAAATGGACCTGGTCCTCCGATGACTAAGTGTGACATTTCCCCACCAACATGGTTCGTGCCGTCTTGTTTGATATGGATGGCTTGCTGATCGATAGCGAGCGCATCTACACGGACGTCGTGAATGAACTGTTGAAGCCCTATGGCAAGGAACAGACCTGGGACATCAAGGCTCGGCTGATGGGCAAGCCCGAACGGGATGCGACACGTACGTTGCGCGGTGCTCATGTCAGTGGTACTCCTTTCGAGTCTGTGGCCGCCAAATCCCGACCATCCTCAAGATGTCGAACGCGGGTTCAGTCACGAATGCCCATTCACGTTGGATGATTTTCTGCAGAAGCGCAACGCTCTCTTACTCCCAGCGTTCGAGCGTGTTCCACCCATGCCCGGCGCCGAGCGCCTTGTGCAGCACCTTGCCCAACACCAAATTCCGATCTGTGTACGTAACTATCACTCACGCCTAGGTTGCGACAGGTAGTCGCAGAATCAACTGTACGTACCATGCTACTCACGCGCCACCAAGACCAAGTCAAAGCTAGAGCTAATCCACGCATTTTCGACGTCTTCGGCGATCGCGTTATTTGTGGGGACGATGACATTGTGGGCCGCGGAAAACCCACTCCTGATATTTTCCTCATCGCGGCGAAGCACGGCCTTGGCATCCACAACACAGATGAGGGGCGTGCCTTTTTGGAGGGCATACGCAACCCAGGGGCTGAGTTCGACGATCGGCTCGCCGGCCACGAAGGCGATGTGCTTGTCTTCGAGGACGCCGTGCCTGGCGTCCAAGCGGGACTAGCGGCTGGTATGAAAGGTACGTGTTCGTGTGCTTACAGTACAGTCGTATGGGTGCCAGATGCCAATGTAAGTAAGGGTATCTCTAACTTTCAGCTCCGCGCAGTAACAGACCAGGGGCCACCCGTGGGCGCACACCAACAAATTGGCTCACTGCTAGAATTTCGTCCGGAAGAATGGGGCTTGCCGCCATTTGAAGATGCCTAGGCCGCTCGCATCTCGCTCGGCACAGGTTCCGATTCTGCCGGCAATTCATCCACGGAGTCGGGCTGCGCTGGAAAAGCGCCTGTTGCATGCTGTAGATAGGAAGGCATATCACTTTCTTGCTCTAGGGGCTCTTCTTCGAGCGCCTCGAGTTCGGCCTCGAGCTCTTCTTCATCAATGTCCTCTGGCATGGCGTAGCTGCGCGAAAGCGTCTCTTGAAGTGCTCCAGATTGCTCTAAAAGATCTTCCATCTCGTCCTGGATACGTTCGATTCTGTCGACGCTCACATTCTTATAGGTTCGTTTAAGGTCTTTGTTGGCCTGCTGCATGGCATCGACGGTAGCCATGGTATTCCGCAGATTGTCCGTTGCCATTATACTCTGTTCCATATTAAAGCTTTGCTGAATTAACTGCTCCATTTGTGCTTCATACATGCGTTTCTGACGAAGAACACGGATGGCTCGTTGTTGCACAGCCGACTTTCCCGGACCATCACGCATCTTCTTCATCTGGTCGCGATAACGTCCCAATTCAGCATCTAGACGGCTTATCTTTCCTTGCGTCGCTTCTGCGCGTGCATCCGTAGATGAAATGGCTTGCTGCAGATCTGGTTTCGGTTTGGATTGCGAGAAGCCAAACAATCGCTGCATCGTAGCGAGCGTCCCACTACCGAGGGCTGTGGCAGGTGTCGGTGGAGGGCGTAACTAGGATTGATGACATAAGGGTCTATTCAAGCACGGACTACCAGGGCGACCCCTGATACTTAGTTGGCGTTCTCGTTCTCGGTACTGTCGTCGCCATGTCTTGGGGAGGACTGAAAAAATCGATCAATCGGGCTGGAACCCAGCTCATGCAGAAAACTGGTCAGCTAGAGCGCTCTGATGACTCGCGTTTCAAGGAAGAGGAGCACAAGTACCGGGAATTTGAGAGGCATGCTTCGGCCTTGCTCAAGTCCTCACGAGATTATCTCGACGCCATCCGACTCATGTCGGCTTCCGAAGCACGTATCGGTGATACGGTGGAAGGATTTTACCATGAAGAAAGTGAGACAGCTATGATTGCCAGCATGTATAAGCGCGCCTTGGAGGATCTCGATGCAAAAACCGCCCGAGATCTCGATGCCCCCTACCGTGCGACCGTGCTAGACCCTATCGGCAAGCTCTGCAGCTACTTCCCGGAAATTAACAAGCTGATTGACAAGCGGAGTCGCAAGCTACTTGACTATGACGCCACACGATCACGATATAAAAAGCAGTCGGATCGTCCCTCAGACGATGCATCCAAATTGCCGCGCATGGAGAGCGAACACAACGAAGCCAAACTAGTGTTTGACGCTATCAATGAACAACTCATGACCGAACTACCCCAACTCGTCGATATGCGAATCCCGTATCTTGATCCCTCATTGGAGATGATGGTGCGTGTGCAGCTCAAGTTCGCTCAGGATGGGTACGAGCAACTTGGCGGTGTCCAGCGCTACTTCCCCGAGGCCGTGCGCACCGAGTACGCTGAAGGACAGCTTGATGCACAAGTCGAAGGCGTTCTCCAAGAGATGCGGAGCTTGTCTATTTGCGGTATGAACCAGTGATACGTACATATACATAGACTGCATGTAAGAATCAGGACTACGTAACCAACATGCACGTGGCCATTTCACGACCGACCTCCAGTCTTCTTTTTCCAGCCGACAAGACTTTGCATGTCGTCCGGCACGTCGACAGCCCCGTCGACCTCTTCAATTCCAGCTTCATCGACAGATATGTCGTCTGTGACATCCGCACTTTCTGACGTGGCTGCGTCGCTGTCTCCAGATGAACTTACGAAAAAGGTAGAAGAGATCAAAGCCGCAGGCAATGAGCGCTTTTTGAAGGGTGATTATACCCAGGCCAAGGCCCTATACACGGATGCTCTCTCGCTCAACCCCAATATCGTGGCTATTTACAGCAACCGAGCCATTTGTGAGCTCAAGCTCGAGCAATATGGCTTGGCGATTGCCGATGCAACCAAGGCCATTGAATTGGATGCCACGTTTGCCAAGGCCTACTACCGTCGCGCCTGCGCACACTTGGCCATCCTGGATCCCAAGGCTGCACTTCCAGACCTGAAAATGGTCGTCAAACTTGATCCACGCAATGCCCAAGTCAAAATGCAACTGGATGCAACCTCCAAGCTCGTTCGAAGACTGGAATTCGAGAAAGCGATTCGTGTAGAAGAAGGTCCAGCACCCCACCAGACCATCGAAGAGTTCCTTGAACAGAATATGGGAGGCGCACAGATACCATCGGACTACAAGGGTCCACGGCTCCCAACGCATGCATCTAACCAACCCATCTCAGCGCCCGTGGACAACAAGCCCTACCTCGGCCAAATTGACGACGCATTTATTGACCAAATGATTCAGCATTTCAAGGAGGGAAAGCAACTGCCTAATGGCATTGCTTGGGCCATTATCCTGGGTGCGCTCCGTGCCTTTGAGAAAGAGGCGTCGCTAGTGGAATATACTGTGCCTGAAGGCACGACTATCGAGGTCGTGGGCGATACACATGGCCAGTTCTACGACTTTGTGCATCTTTTAAGCCTGACAGGTCGTCCTTCTAAGAACCATGCATTGTTGTTCAACGGCGACTTTGTCGATCGCGGTTCCTGGTCCGTCGAAATCGCTCTGACTATTTTTGCATTTAAATGGTTATACCCAGCCACAACCCTTGTGAACCGCGGGAACCACGAAACAAGCGATATGAACAAGGTTTATGGCTTTGAGGGCGAGTGCAAAGCCAAGTTTGGTGGCGACATGACTTTTAAGCTGTTCACACAGACGTTTGTTGCAATTCCGCTTGCCACTCTTGTGAATGTGTCTCGTCCCCCGCTCCCAGCGGACAAGCTGCCAGAAAATGCCAGCAAGAGTCAAGCCCAGAAGGACCCTGTCGTCTGCAAAGATACTGGCTTTAAACGCTATTTCGTGGTACATGGTGGCTTGTTTAGCGACGACCATGTTACTTTGGACGACATCCGCGCCATTGATCGATTCTCCAAGAAACAACCTGGCCAAGAAGGTCTGATGATGGAGCTGCTGTGGAGTGATCCACAGGCTGCCTCTGGCCGTGGACCTAGTAAGCGTGGTGTTGGTTTTAGCTTTGGTCCTGACATTACACGTGCATGGTGTGAACTGAATGGCATCACCGCTGTGCTGCGCAGTCACGAAGTACGTCAACGTGGTTATGCAGAGGAGCATGATGGCATGTGCTGTACCGTGTTCTCTGCGCCCAATTACTGTGATTCGACAGGTAACTTGGGCGCCTTTGGTCACATTGATGACCAGGGCACACTGTCATGGACCATGTTTGAGGCTCAGCCGCATCCTGACATTCGCCCCATGGCATATGCCGGCGGTATGGGGGGTCTGTTAGCATAAAATGCATTCTATAGACATGCCTATTGAGGCGTCCCTAGCGTGATACTATCGACACGGACGCGGGTATACGGCTGCTTGTGCGTGATCACCTTGTCATAACCTTTGCGGCGCTTAAACTTTTCAATGCGTTCCATGGGACCCTTGGTATGTTCGACAACGACGCATTGCACCCGAACAATGTCGCGGGAAAGTGCTGCGCCTACATGTGCGAGACCCGATGGAATCAGCTTGGCGGCCCAAGACTGGGAGAAAGGCACAATAGATGCAGGGTCTGCCATCTTGTACAGGTTCTCGGTCGCCACGCGCACGCTGTGCGTATTTTGCTCATTGTTCCGTACAAGTGCCAGCGGGAATCGACCGCCCTCGGGGTTTCTTGCACCATGCGCCGGATCTTGAGCACGTAATGTGTAGTCGCGACTTCCCACTTCGTGCACCAAATCAAGTTCTAGTACATCGCCCAACTTGACATCACGAATACGCGGAAGCGTGACCAGATCGGAATTACTTAACACGAATGTGCGGCCTGAAATGGACGCCACCACGTAATGGTTAGGCTGAGACCTTAAGAGAGACAAAGCCTCATTCACTTGTTCCACCGTCATATTCGGCCTAGCGCTTGCCATAGTACGCATAGATGATATTTGAGGTGAAAGTATGCCAAGAAAGCTGTGACGCGATTGCCGTATGGCAGCTCGGCGAGCCATGTTCCAAGGCGCAGCTGCCATGGAGAAGACCTTTCACTTCTTCGAGAACCGCGTCTCGAAGCACAAGCACTTTGCTTGCCGCCATGTGAATATCACGTGACCAAATCCGTCTCAAGCGCGCTTCTAGCTCTCGGCGGGGATCAGCCGGGTCATCCCGAGAGTGTGCTGTCCGGCCGAGATACCCTGATGAGATAATTCCAATACAAGATCCAGCCCCGTTATTCGCTGAATCTCCTTCTCGGACCAGCGTCATGCGTCCCCGGGTCACTTCGCGGAACTAAACTGCCAGCAGAGCCGCGGCGTAGCCCGGCCGACGGAGTGAGTGAGTGCGTTCCGTTACGACAGTCGCGGACCGTCCGTTTGTCCTTGTCCTTTACCTTTTGCCCTACCTCGAGTAATATTCGCGATGCTCGCTAGGTCCACCGGCATTGCAGTTGCTAACCTTGCCCGCACCGCTGCTGTGCCTACGGTACGTATTTATTGATCCGTCTGGGCTGGCGCCGTGTGATCCGACGATTTTCGGATCACATCAGGCCCGGTCTGTGAGCACCGGATTTGCGCTAGTGAATCTCGATACTAACATGAATGCCTTGTTTCTTTTGGGCTATTGCATACAGGCTCGCCGTGCTATTCCGGCCTTCGCTACTGCTGCCCGTAGCTATGCTACGGCCAAGGCTGCTGCCTCGGAGGTCAGCTCGATTCTCGAGCAGCGCATCTCGGGTGCCACCTCGAACTTTGATGTCGAGGAGACTGGCCGCGTGCTCGCCATTGGTGACGGTATTGCCCGTATCTACGGTCTCCGTAACATCATGGCCGAAGAGATGGTTGAGTTCTCCTCTGGTGTTCGTGGTATGGCTCTTAACCTCGAGCCTGACAATGTTGGTGTTACCGTGTTCGGTTCCGATGCCCTGATCAAGGAGGGTGACATTGTCAAGCGCACTGGCCAGATTGTCGATGTGCCTGTCGGTCCTGAGCTGCTTGGTCGTGTCGTCGACGCCCTCGGTAACCCTATTGACGGTAAGGGCCCCATTAAGGCTTCGGAGCGTCGTCGTACCCAGGTTAAGGCGCCGGGTATCTTGCCCCGCCGTGGTGTCCACGAGCCTATGCAGACTGGTATGAAGCCTATCGATGCCATGGTGCCCATTGGCCGTGGTCAGCGTGAGCTGATCATTGGTGACCGTCAGACCGGTAAGACGGCTGTCGCTCTTGACACCATCCTCAACCAGCGCCGCTGGAATGACAGCAACGATGACAAGAAGAAGTTGCACTGCATTTACGTCGCTGTTGGTCAGAAGCGTTCGACTGTTGCTCAGCTTGTTCAGACGCTCGAGCAAAACGATGCCCTTAAGTACTCGGTCGTCGTTAGCGCTACCGCCTCGGATGCTGCCCCTCTGCAGTACCTGGCTCCTTTCACGGGCTGCTCGATTGGTGAGTGGTTCCGTGACAATGGCAAGCACGCTCTTGTCGTCTACGATGACCTGTCGAAGCAGGCTGTTGCCTACCGTCAGATGTCGCTTCTTCTGCGTCGTCCTCCTGGTCGTGAGGCTTACCCCGGTGACGTTTTCTACCTGCACTCGCGTCTCCTTGAGCGCGCTGCTAAGATGAGCGATGCCAACGGCTCTGGCTCGCTCACTGCTCTCCCTATTATTGAGACCCAGGGTGGTGACGTGTCGGCCTTCATTCCCACGAACGTGATTTCGATTACAGACGGTCAGATCTTCCTTGAGTCTGAGCTCTTCTTCAAGGGTGTTCGTCCTGCTGTGAACGTTGGTCTGTCCGTGTCGCGTGTCGGTTCGGCTGCTCAGACCAAGATCTACAAGGCTGTCGCTGGTTCGCTCAAGCTTTACCTTGCTCAGTACCGTGAGCTGGCTGCCTTCGCTCAGTTCGGTTCGGACCTTGATGCCTCGACTCGTTACACCCTGAACCGTGGTGCTCGCCTGACTGAGCTGCTGAAGCAACGTCAGTACAACCCTCTCGCTGTTGAGATCCAGGTGCCAATTATCTACGCTGGTATCAAGGGTCTTCTTGATGAGGTCCCTGTTGAGAAGATTGTTGACTGGGAGGCTTCTTACCGCGAGGAGCTCGCCTCTCAGAACGACCTTCTTTCCGAGATCAGCAAGGGTGTCATGACGCCAGAGGTCGAGGAGAAGATCGCTGCCTCGATTAAGGCTAGCGTCTCGTCGTTCCTTGGCAACTAAGGTCGAATTCATATGCCCGAGCATGATGATGCATTGGTCTAACTAGCTTTGACGTGTGTCATGCACCTGTAGCATAGCATGCCGTTCAACGTATCGTAGATCAACACATCATTTGATTCCATATCATGTCGACGAGCTTCCAGGGGGGGTGCTTTGTTACGTGGGGCTTGGAGGAATCGGTGCTGTCGCCCGGATGAGCGACGCACTGATTCGTTCTTTTCTCGGCCGAACTAGTTACCGGCTGACCGCCCTTCAAGCAACACGCGTAGCTGGCAGCGTTGGAGCGAAACACACACGCGCGTATCGTGTGTGACTCTTGACAGCCGAGCCCCCTCTTCGTCAAAGGAAGCTTATTGTGCTTCTGGTGCTTGTATTTGTACAGGGATGGACGTTGATCTTATCCAGGTCGTAAATCGGCTTCAAGAGACGTTCACTACCATTGGTGGACACAGTGTTGATTTGCCACAATGTGTTGTTGTTGGTTCGCAATCATCGGGTAAATCCAGTGTGTTGGAGACGTGCGTACTATGTCTAAATGCATACTAACATAAAATGCAGTATAGTCGGACGTGACTTCCTTCCACGCGGCAGTGGCATTGTCACTCGCCGGCCGCTCGTGCTACAGCTCATCCATCTTCCTGCGTCTGAAATGTCAGGTGGCATAGAGGAATATGGTGAATTTCTGCATCTTGACAGACGTTTCACCGACTTTAATGCTATTCGTCAAGAAATTGAAAACGAGACTTTCCGTGTCGCTGGTCAAAATAAAGGTATCTCGAAGCAACCCATCCATCTTAAGATTTTTAGCCCACATGTCATTAATCTTACGTTGGTGGATTTGCCAGGTTTAACCAAAATTCCAGTGGGTGACCAGCCATCTGACATCGAACGCCAAATTCGCTCGCTTGTGACTGATTATATCTCGAAGCCCAACTGCATTATTATTGCTGTGAGTCCGGCCAATGTGGATTTGGCCAACTCGGATAGTCTCAAACTTGCTCGCACAGTCGACCCACAGGGACGCCGAACTGTTGGTGTACTCACAAAGCTGGACTTGATGGATCAAGGCACACACGCGCTTGAAATTCTATCAGGACGGATGTACCCTCTGCGTCTAGGCTTTGTTGGCGTTGTGAATCGTTCCCAGCACGACATCAACAATGCTGTTCCTTTAATCGAAGCACGTCGTTCGGAAGAAGAGTTTTTCCGCACGCACATTGCATACCGCAGCATTGCGCACAAGTGCGGCACGAAATATCTGGCCAAGACGCTGAACCAGGTCTTGATGGCACACATTCGCGAGCGCTTACCTGATATGAAGGCACGTCTCAACACCCTGATGGGTCAGGCACAACAGGAGCTTGCGTCATTTGGTGATACATCTTTTATGGGCGACCAGCATCGCGGCACACTTATTCTCAAATATATGACGCAATTTGCCAAGGACTTTGTCGCCTCCATTGACGGAACCTCGTTCGATATTTCCACCAAGGAGCTCTGTGGTGGTGCCCGCGTGTACTGTATTTTTCAGGACATTTTTGCTCAAGCACTCAACTCGATCAACCCGACCCAAAATCTCACCGTGCACGATATTCGCACGGCTATTCGCAATTCCACCGGTCCGCGCCCCACTCTCTTTGTGCCAGAAGCAGCATTCGAACTGTTGATCAAGCCGCAAATCAAGCTGCTTCTGCCTCCTAGTTTGCGCTGTGTGGAACTTGTGTATGAAGAGCTTATGAAAATTTGCCACAACTGCACCAGTGCTGGTCTTCAGCGTTTCCCTCGTTTGCATGCTCAACTCATCGAAGTCGTTTCAGAGTTGCTGCGTGAACGTCTTGGTCCTACCTCTGAGTACGTGCAGAGTCTGATTGAAATTCAATCTGCGTACATCAACACCAACCATCCAGCCTTTGTGAACGATTCGGCCAATATTGCGACCCGAATGCGCGAGGAAAAGCAACGAAAAACTGTGCCTGAGCCACCTCGGCACGAGATTTCGCTCGACTCGGACCTTGGTACGCCTGCCACCGAGGAAGACGAAGACGACAAGCAGAACCAGGCTTTGATCATGAACGGCGTACCTCATACCAAGCGCGCCGTGGAAGCATTCCGCAGAAACGGTGCATCGAATGAGGGTACCAAACGCGCGCCGCCCTCGTCAGACTCGAGTGCGGATGCCCCAGCTTCTGGCTCGACATACAGCGCGAGCTCGGGTCCTATCAGCACGAGTGGTCAGCGCGAATCCTTCCTCAACTACTTCTTTGGTGGTGCCACTATGAATGATGCTAGCTCGAGCATTTCTTTGAGCTCGCACATGCCTGAACAAAAGCCAAACATTCTTACGGGCCGCCTTGGTCTGGAAGGCAACAGCGCTGCCTATAATATGAAGAGTTTGGACCAATACCTCAGTATGGACCCTGTGCCAGAGGAGGAATTTGCTTTGTCGGAGCGTGAAGCGATGGAGACGAATTTGATCCGTGAGCTGATCACGTCATACTTCAACATTGTTCGTTTATCGATTCAGGACCTGGTGCCTAAGGCCATTATGCACTTGCTCGTCAACTACTCGCGTGACACGGTACAGAACCGCCTAGTCGTGAACCTATACAAGGAGTCGATGTTCGAACAGCTCCTGCACGAGGATGAGACGCTGACCAAGGAGCGCCAACGTGTACAGGCCCTGCTCGATGCTTACAAGGAGGGCTTCAATGTCCTCTCTGACATTACGTTCAAGCCAAGCAGTGCCTAAGCTGATGACACCGCTTGAGTGATGTGCTTGTCCACGCCCGTAGAACGACACATATTAGGGTAGTGTACATATATCAGCCGCTTAGACACGCGATTTTTGCTTGTGCTTTCGCAGAGCTTTTTTGAATTTGTGTGTCGAGGCTGCACTAGCGCCCAAATGATCGCTCGTGTCAGCGTGTTGCTTAGCTTGCGACATGGCAGTTGGACGCTTTGCTCGCTTCTGCAGTGCATTATACGCATCACGTTCATCGCCACGCGCTCGGCGTCGAGCATCGCGTTCAGAGCCACGTAGCAAGTCACCAAATTCTTCTTCGATTCCGCCGCTAAGACGATGTCCTCCGTGGCTCGACAAACCCAAGCCACCTAGAGCCACATCCTGTTCATCACGACGACGCTTCTTCGCCTCCTTCTTGTTCAAAGAGAGACGCTTGTAATTCTCTTCTTCGAATTCTTGCATGCGACGAAGTGCGCGGGCACGCGATGATCCGGAAGTACCGATGGCACCATCGCCACCAACACCACCTACAGATGTTTCATAGGGGTTAGTTGACATACCAGCAGTCAAATCGGCCAACAATGCAGTATTGCGTGACACTTGGCGCTCCTTTTTCCGCGCATTGCGTGATACATGTGCGTCAGGATCGTATACGACAGGAGCGACCTTCGGCGGGCGGTATACGCCGCCGACAGCTGGGGACGGCTCCCCTGTTTCTTCGTCGGCCACATCTGATCGGCCCACTTGCGCAGAAACGAGACTTTCTGGATTGGGACGGAATGATAACATGTCCACATCTTCTTCCACATCTGTTTGCTTATCTTCATGAGCTGCGCCAGATGAAGCTTCACGTTCCACGGCCGCTAAGGTTTGCAGCAGCTTTTCCACCTGGTATTTGAGCCGAGCTTCCATCGGACGCATCTTTTCCAAACGAAGGCGGAGCTTGACCAAATTTTTTACATATTGGGAGCCCGTTTCTTCGCCCAAAGAATGTCCGCTGAGGCGATGCACGCACAGTAGGGCCAAATTCTGGATGTAAGCGAGCAGGGCATCCACCTTGACGGTGAGAATGGAAAGGCCTTCAGGGTGGTCCAAATCACCGTCTGCTACAGATTCTGAAATCTTCCTCGCAATTTGAGATGAATCTTGCGAGTTTTTCCGCAGGCTTTGAGCTAGTTCCAAAAACGGACGCGATTGAGAGCGCGGCAAGTCTGCTTCGCTGCTCATGGTGCGCAGCAAAGCGTACGTGCGACCAAGATATTTTTTAATACACGTGATAAAAAGTGGAGAGTCTTGCGAATGTGACATGCGTTCCTGTACCTAGCACCATTCTAAAATACAATGTATAGGATGTTTAATATAGGAAGACCAATAATCATTCCTGCCCAGAACAGGATATTACCCAGCACGGGCCTAGCACGAATGAACTGCAAACGTGCCATAAACATCAACGGGATCTGGCTCATTTGCAAGACAAACAAATAGCCGCGAATCTTACCGGTCACAATGATCATCACCAACTCATGAAAGACCGAACTGATGAGGAACGTCAATGTGGACGCCGTCTGCTTGGACATTCCATATCGAACCACCATGGAAAAGTAAACGTGCTGAAGAAGAAAGTGATGTACGGGACGGTTCCACTTCCTGGCGTATTCATCCATGGAGGTAGAGTTCCACCAGTCCTGGTAAAATTCGCGGTCCGCAAAGCGAGTTATCTCGGCAAACCCTTGACACACGCATTCAAACATGAGATAAAACAAAATACAGTAACAAGAAATCATTGGTGTCATCAGACGCAGGAAGATAGATAGAAGGCTCGACGACTTATCCTCCACGACAGGTATGATCCAATTGACCGTGATCACATAGGTTACCAAGAATGTACCAAACAAAGCGATACAACGATCCGCGATGTACCATGGACGAATTTCGTTCCGACGCGGGTACTGCAGCTTATAAACCAGCGTAGGAACGAGCTGAAAGTCTAAAAAGTTAGCCAAGGTCACGTTATGTGGCCACATTGTGCTCAAGCCTTGTCCTGGAACAGACGCCGCGTAAAGAGACTCTCGAATGACGGCAATGTCATGAGCAAGTGACCGAACCTTGTCATCTGGATGCCAGATGAAGGGGTGCAAGTCGCGCAAATCCATTACCAGCTTGGGATGCGGGTAGGAAGCTGAATCAGAAACCATCACATCCATTTTGCGCTGGTCTTCGGGCACGGGTGTTCGACTGCGAGGAATATCGTTGCGGAGAAGGGGCAGTAAAACATGTGCGCGTTCATTGGAGCAGCCCGACTGAACACGCAAGTCCGCCCACTTGAAATAGACGTCTTTCAGCCTACTGTCGGCTGTATGCTCAGGATAAAGTTGGTCCAGCTGCTGGAGCGTGCGCTCTGCAGCTCTATGCCAGGCCTTTTCTTTGTCACTTGGCACACCTGTACCATCCACTTCTACCACACGGTCGAGAAGCTGCTTTTCCGTATCAAGGAGCTTTAGGTGCTCTTCATTCATGGCCGAATTGACGTCCACATAACTGTGGATTTTCATCATTTGCACGATAGAATGAAGTACAAAGAATCCAGACTGAACCCAAGGCCAATCTCGGAAGCGGGCCCAGATAATGACATTTACCATAGTGGTTATATGCCACAGTAAAAGGATCGTTAAAATAATATAACGGTGTGTAATTCGGAAGTACCTGAGCCCATGCACCATGGGCACACACAAGAATGTTTGTGCCACCAAAATGGTATCACTGAGAGCCAGAACATGTGTATCCTTACTCATGAGAGTAGCGAGAGTGAGACTCAGAATCTGACCAGTATTATCGAACGATTGAGTAAAGGCTGATAAGACCACACACGCAAGACAAATCCAAAACAAGTTATAGAAACCTCGAAATGGGCCGTTCATTTCATTCCGACTCAGAGAATCAAACATAGAAAAACGAGGCATGTACCGCACAAAGAACCTGTACCCTGACGTCTTCTTATAGTCGTGCGAAGATACTTCTTGGGACTTGGACTGTGGCGCATCGGGGGTGACCTTGCGCACAGACGCTGATGTCATATTCGAACTCACGCCTGATGCCCGTCCTGTGGACAGAGAGCTCGATTCCACACTCGGAGAAACCGTTTCTGCGTCTCTCGACATTTCCAGGGAACCTCGTTGTTGAGAGTGAGACTGGGTCTGTGGATGAGAATAAGGTTTCATACATCAAGTCCCGTACGCATTTGGATCCGACCCACGTGGCTATTCATTTAAGCCATGACGCAAGTACCATGTGTGATGCCGTTCCCTCCTATTATTAGCGAGGATGCCTGCCGTGAAGTCGTCGCGCATCCCTTCGTACACGACTGTACGGAATGTGATCGCTGATTTTGGGCTGATTATGGCTCTAATATTTGGTGGCTGCTGCAGCAATGCGCTCACATTGGAGCTGACAACAAAGCAGTTGCCCGCTTCAGGCACACTTCTTACTCTCGCACAGTTTGTGGCTACAACGGTCATTGCTCTGGTGGGTGAAGTAGAGATGCGCTCTGTTCGTGGCTGCTATGTTCCGTGCCTTAAGCGGCCAGGCGTTCCCCTTCGTCGCTGGCTCATTCAAGTGATCTTATACTATCTGACTAGTATCCTCAACAATTCGGCCTTTGCCTACAATATTCCCATGTCTGTACACATTGTCTTTCGCAGTGGTGGTATGCTTGTCAATATGTTTTTGGGGTACACGATTGATGGAAAGAGGTACTCTTTGCTTCAGCTAATGAGCGTGTGTTTGGTCACGATCGGCGTCGTTGTGGCAACACTATCGGCTGCCTTGCCGTCAGGCACCCACAACACGTCTTCAAATGGAGATTATATGTTCGGTGTGCTTCTTCTCAGCATGGCATTGTTGACGTCAGGTGCGATGGGCATATTCCAGGAGCGCACATATACCAAGTATGGACGGCAACATTGGCATGAAGCACTTTTTTACTCTCATCTTTTTTCCCTTCCACTGTTTGCGTTCCAATCGCGCGGTCTTTCTGCACAAATTGCTGATGCCAATGCGACACCGCGTGCACCGCTCCCCATGTGTCCTATTTGCACCAAGATGGGCGTCACTGTACCATCTTATTATGTCAACCTCACCCTCAATGTCCTCACGCAGCTGCTGTGTATCAACGGTGTCAACCGTCTCACGTCCCGAGTGTCAAGCCTTAGTGTCTCACTCGTACTCGTTGTGCGAAAGGCCGTGAGTCTGGTTATTAGTGTCGTTCTACTGAACCGACAAACAGGCAGTGCAGGTCTGTGGTCGGGTGCTGCTGCCGTCATGATTGGCACGATTGGATACACTTATGGAGGGAGCAAGCGTCGTGTGCCGCATGCAAAGAGTGCCTAGAATGTACTATAGCATACCAATTACGAGAGTGTCCTCTCTGCCTCTTCGTTATCCTTGGCCACAGCGTCTCGCAAGGCTGTGAGTGTCTCTGGCGTAGGTTCTTGCGCTTTGTAGGCCCGTTGCGTATATGCCAAGAAGACCACACCGGGATCCGTGGTCATCGTGTGCGGATCAATAGCCTGAGCGTGTGTATCTTCTAGGCGCCACCACTGGCCGTTATGCTGAATGTATGCCCACTCTGACTCATTGGTTTGAAATACAGCCGCGCAGAGATCGTAGGGCATGGTCTGCCATGCCGGATCGTTCCACCGCTTTTCTTGCAGTTGGGTCATTGTCGTGCGAAGAGATGTGAGTTGTTCGTCTAGTGCAGAGATATGCGACCTAGCCACTGATACTCGCTGCTCCAAAGCCTTCCTTATACGTGTCATCCAGTCCGATAAAGGCGAATGTGCAACATGTTCCAGATACGCTTCCGATTGTTGGGTTGAAGATAGAGCATCGTGCTCGGTGAATGATGCGAGACGTGCCGTCCAATGCCGTTTTTCTGCTTCAGCAGCCTTGTACTGAGATGCTAGGGAAGCGCATTGTGAAGCAACATCATCCTCAGTGCGCTTGTTCCACAAGAATGAGTCCAAGTACACAGTTAGATCGATGCGGAAAGGCCCTGTCGTCGAGTGCTGCACAGGCAGACATAGCACAAGAGGTGCTCGGCTAATAAAATAGGCTTGTTCATGATCCGTCAGTTGGTATAATAAGCACGAATATACGCTAGACTCGGTCGCTGTATGATCCAGCACCAGGGTCGACATGGAAAGCTCATCCGTAGGCGCGCTTGCGCCCGTGGGGACGATGAACATCTGAAAGAGATGGTGCTGCTCTAAGCATGTATTTGTTTTCCATGCATGCGCTAGAAGATCGACGAATGCTTTTATGAGCGCATGCATATCTTGCTGCCACGATGCTTGAAGCATGATGTCCCGAGGAAGAATCGCATCGATATCGCCCGTGACGACGACGGCGCGCACTGTGTGAGTTGCAAAGTAAAAGAGTGTTTGTATGCGCTGGATCAACTGGGTATGTTGGGATTCAGCCGTGCACGGCCCGGATGGACTCACGCCGTTCCAGTACTGGGCAAGGTTGGTAGTACGTGTATCGGGTTTGGGATACGTATACAAGGCTTGGCACAATGGTGTAGCGGCGTAGAGCGCCTGAAGAGACCATGCCACAGCCTTGTAAGTGGGTATGCTGGGAACAAATACCACGGGCTCGAGCTTTTGGCGTCGACGCATCAAGTCGGGCCGTGCATGCGGTGCGCCCTGGACACTCTCTGCCAAGGCGCGCATGAGCTCTTCGTCCTCATTTGACGCTGAAGGTGCAGTAGGATGCTGGACCATAGATGCCGCAACAGCACGCTGAAGATCAGCATCTTGTTCGTCCTGGGACTGCGTTGATGGATATTCTGTATAACTGGGAGGCGCCGTCAAACTCCGCTCCGGGATAGGCAACGATGGTGGGGGCGCCGGCGACGCTGGTCCATCGAGAATGCGGTTCATGGCCCATTCCATATTACCCTGCGCGTCATGGAGTGCACTGTATGCCTGTTCATATGTACAGCCAAGAATACTCTGAAGCTCCTGGACTTGTCCGTCCTCGACCATGGGAAAAGATGCACCTCCACTAGAAAGCTATACATGCGAAAAACGATCGACTACGGTTCCAGGGCCAGTGAGGTGCTTTGGATGGCCATGGCGGAAAGGGTATCAAGCTGGAGCACTTCGATCAAAATCGGCAGCTCCATGGGGGGCGCAGGTGCCTGGCGCTGGCAGCGTTGCAGCGTGATAAATTCACGCACGATGTGCGACTTTATGCGAAGGCGGTACACATTGACGAGTGCATCCCAGCTCAACGAGAGTTCCTGGTCGTCGTACAGCGGCATGGTGTTGGGCATGCCAGATGCATCAACAAAGCTAGCGAGCGAATCAATGGCTGATAGGTCGGACACAAACTGTCCAAAGAAAGGGACATACGGCGACGAGCTCGTTGTCAACGGCGAAAACCGGCGCGAGGGGATGTTGGTCTCGATGGCCTCACGCATAGAATAGCGCAAAAAGGCGAACTGCTCGCGAGGCGAAGTGAAGCGACGCAGAGCCTCAAATGCACGCAGCTCCCACAATGAGACCTGTTCCCATGTCTGCTGCAGACGGGCGATCCAAGGCGACTGCAGGCCAAACATGATCTGGCACAGCGATTCCATGTTGCCTTGACGATAGCAATGCCAAGCGATCCGAATGAACTTGTTCACAATCGCAACGCGTTCTTGGATGTTGTTGCTGCGCACAATGTGACTAGCGACCCAAGCACAGGTGCGGTTGAAGCGGGCAATCAACATGTGGATTCCCCGACCATGGATCGTCTGGCGAAGTGCATCTTTTTGTCCCTCCGACGGCTCATCATTCATCGTCTGGCGGATGCGGAACATCACATAGTCTTGGTACTCCAGCTGCCACTGTTCCTGTCGCACAGTGTGCTGATCCCACGAAGGCTCAGACAGCTCGGACCAGTCAATACCAGCCATGAGTTCACGCTCAATCATGCCCATCTGCCGAGCAATCGTACTGGAACGCTGTGACAGAAGCAGTGAATCGCGCAAAGCCAAGACTGGCTCACCGTCGGCCGCCGAGGGTGTCGAAGACATGGGCGGCGCAGCCGAAGCACCGGGAGGCTTGGTCGTACGAGCCATCGACATGGACATTCGCTGTGCTTCTTTCCAAGACGTGTGGTTGTATCGCGGGATCCAATGGAACGGCCCATCAACGCGTGATTTAGACGCCGGCTGATGCAGGTCCTCGGCGCGTGGAATATCTCCCAGCGCCTCTTCCAACAGCTTTAGAGCTGCATCATGCTCCGTGCTTTCATCCCCGTCTTCATTGTCCGGTACGAGCGTTTCATACTTACGAATCGAATGACGCGGCTCATATTCTGAGGGATCGTCATGCTGGTCAGTGCGTGGCGATAGCATACTGCGCAGTCCACGCAGCGATCGATTCCGCTGAATTTGGCTAGGAAATGGGACATCGCGCGTTGCTTCTGCACTCGTGTCAGTATCGCCGCTCATGTTTGCCGCATCTTGATGGGCAGCGGCGGCTACCGCTGCACTGCTGGACTTGCGTGAATGTCCGCGACGACTGTGACCGCCTGACAGCGACAGCATTCGCGAGATGGAGCGGGTCTTGTGTAAGAGACCTGTGCCGCGTTTTTCGTTTGCCGCCTCAGGAGGTGGCAGAAGGGTTTCAGGCACGAGTATCTCCACGAGAGAGTAAATCGATTGCATGCGCTCACGCAAGTCCCTTGGCAAGTGTTCCTCACCATCATACACCGTAGATGGCCATGAGGAGCCCACCTCTGTGGTTGGCCAGGACTCCAGGCGCAAGTTTTGCTCGTGCGTCCACTGGACAAGGCGGCGAGTAAGGGTCTCGTCCTTTTGGAAGTCGTACTCGTAGTAGTAGAGCAACCAGTGCCATAGGGCCAACTGCGATTGTGATAAGACTCGCTGTGCCGTTGGAGCGACGTTGGGCAGACCAAGCTTTTCAATGGCCCATTCAGTGCGCTGAAGCAGCAGCTCAAGCAGACGATGCGCGCTAAAGTAGGGGCGGTAGCCCAATAACACATCCTGCAGCAATCCCGGTGCCGACCCTGATGTCATTTCTGCGACGAGGCGGCGTGGCGTGGCAGCCAAGATAACGTGCGAGCTCATAGAAAATAGGGCGGCATTGCGCAAGCTCGTCGAGAGTGGGACAAGTCGCGTGACATTGGATGATAATGGCTGTGTGTGCGGGACTTCCAGCTCCAATGGAGTAGCGATATCAAGAACGTACGGTCCCTCTGAGGCAGGCTCGAGCTGCGAGGCAAATACGTTCAGGTGGAGCGGTACGCTTAGCGCCTCTTCGTTCGATGGACTCGCAGCCACGATGGCCGTGATATTAGCCGATTTTTGCCCGTTCGAGGGCTCCAAATACCAGGTGTCGTAGGTGTAGGCGACAGGCTTCGGGACTTTCGATTGGACAATCGGGTCATTGCACACGAGAACGTGCGAACCGAGCATGCATTCGACGCGGTAGTAGGATGCATCTGTTGGAAGCGCTGAAACCGGAAACTCTGGATGGGACTGTATCTGCGGCAGCTGTTTATCCTGCGACGCCAAGTGAGTCGAATTCGCAGGAGGCAGCGACTTGGCACCGTCTTGTGACTCATGCAGCGCTGGCTCAGCGGTGACAGTCGAATGATTGTCCGGATTGACAGATGTGCGCATCGTTGCGGTCCTTGCAGCATTCTCGTCACCCTGAGGCATCAATGCATCGTCAGTCGTAGGCTGCCCATTCTCTAGTTCCGGCAGCGTCCATGACTCCGGGCGGTTCACCGTTTCGTCCATGTTAGAGTCATAAGGGTGCACAAGAGCATCAACCACATCCTGCGATGGATTTATCGTGTCTGATAAAGAAGCGGGGCGCGATGCAGCTTGGGCCTGATCATTATACAGCCCGCTCGGAGGTACGGGCGACGTGATAGCGGCTGCTTCAAGTTGAGACGTGGGAGCCGTCACATCGGATTGCATGGCATAGCCCTGCATCGTGACATCTTGTGGATGGTCTCCCGGCGCCTCGTTTATGTAGTAGTAGGCATCCTCGATGTTGCGTACCGGGTCCGTATGGTACGGCGGCCATGTCGATTGAGACACCTCAGCATTCTCTGGCATTTTTGTCGCCTCTGGTGTGAGCTTCGTCGGCGATAGACGAGCATTCGATTCACTGTGCATAGATTCGGTGTGTAGTTCGCTCATCTGCGGGAAGACAGGCACAGACGGGAGCGGCTCACTAGCTGGGGCGGCCATCTCGGAAGGGAGCTCCCAGTCCAAATAGGGATCTTGTGCCACATTCGCATCCGTGCGCGACGGCGGGAGGCGCATACCGGTGCCGGGGGGCCTGGATGTTGAAAAGATGTCTGTCGACATCGCACTGTGGGGGCTGTACATTCGTGCGTGTGGGACAGGACGGGTGTCGCCCGAGGAACCAGGCATGCCTGGCCCTGTGGAATGTTTGATGCCAAGACCGTGTGCATCAGAGAGCGGCGTGGAGATCGCGCTTCCATCCAAGCGCGTTGCAGGTGTCTGAGATGGATTCTTGGAGCTAGATTCGGGGGCAAAGCCAAGCCGGGGAGATTTTAAAAATCTGAATGATCGCATACTCTTCAATTTGGGCTTAGACTTTTTCATCTCGCCCCCGCTTTGCTGTGCATCCAATTTCTTAGACGAGCCAAGCACGTCGATGGAACGAGACCTCCGAAGAAACATGCTTGAGTCTCCGTCGAAGATTGACAGGTAGGCGGGGTCGAAAGCCGACGGCAAACGAAAGCGTCCTTTATGCACTCCCGCCGCAAAAGCTTATGTCATTTAACATAGACCTCCACAACTTTTCTGCCAGGGTCCTCCTTGGTTCCGTCGACGTTGACGTATGGTCGCTCAGGTACACACCAAACAGCACACACAGCGGCACAAGGCGAATCGTGACCGTCCACATGGAAAAGATGCGAAACTCATAGCCTCTATGGCTTCTGGCGAGAAATTGTCCCAACGAAAGCGCGTGTTTCGGCCAGTGCTTACTTCACCGTTTGCCGTGTCCTGGCCCCGTATACCCAAAGCCGACGGTGACACCGTCCTACACACACTCCTAGAGATACTCTGCGATGAAGATGGAAAAAGGCCACAAAAATCTGACCCTGCGTACGTTGTAGGTGTGAATGCAGTTTCGCGCCAACTCGAGTCTCACATTCATACTGTGCGGCAAAACATCCCCCTGGATCGCTCGTGCCTGCCTCGGTATTTATTCGTATGCGTGGCCGACATGGATCCACCCGTCCTCGTATCTCATTTGCCCATGCTGACCGGTGCCTACAATGCTATGTGTGCGGGAAAGCTTGCTAGCTCGAGCGACGAGACGGTTCCAACTCTGTGGCATCCATCGGAACGACAGGCTTTTTGCATACCCGCTGTAGTGCTGGTGCCTCTGCCACAAGGAGCCGAGTTTCTGCTGTCTACAGCATTGCGCGTGCGGCGTCTATCTGCGCTCATGACCACGACGGCCCTGCGTGGCGATCAGCAAGACCGCCTATGCACACGCATCAAACAGGTTTTGGGCCCAGACACGTGGCAGCATGGCTTCCGCGTGCCTTGGCTGGACCAAGCAGGGGGCCTGCTCCCTCCGCACATTAAGCACGTGGCATCCAGCGCACCCGTCACCAAGGGGAAAAAGAATGCCGCCCAAGGACGCAAGCCTCGCGAACACACTCCCAAGGTCTAGTCGGTCCACCAATGACATGCCACGTGGTGGGCCCTATCTCGCTTCGGAACAAAATGAACCTCCACACCGCCGAGACCCGTGCCGGGGCCTCACTCACTATGTCACAGCATGATTGGTTGCGCAGCCTTACCCCGTGTGCGCCTCATTCGAGATGACGGCGTCACCAGGGCCCTGTCTGCTCCGTCGTTCAACGGGACCGTGCCTATCGCGTTATGGGCCGTAAAAAGATCAATATCCAGCCTATCCAAAGCGATAGGAATCGCAAGACAACGTATATCAAGCGGAAGGCTGGTCTTTTCAAGAAAGCGCATGAACTAGCTGTACTCACCAATTCAGATGTGGCAGTGTTGGTCTTTGGTCCCAACGGAAAGCTGGCTGAATTCTGCTCCGGTGAGATTGAAGAGCTTCTACTCCGATATACGGAGCACCATGGCACCATAGAACGCCGTGGACGTGAACACTTTACTCGTATGGGTCATGAATCGCCTTGTCACGAACCTATTTCATCTCCACGAAATCTGACAAACCGTCGTAATACCAGTATGCTGGCCACTATGCGGGGTCGCATCGACAGCTGGGATGCCCATCACAGCCAAAAGGCTCATCAGACGACCGCGAAAGTCGCGCGAGCTGCTTTCCAACCAGTTGCCTCTCACGCTACCCAGGACGACCTATCTTTAGAGAAGAGGGCATGTCCCATGACAACCGAACACGCATCCATGAATGAGTCCAAAGATTGGGCTGCAGACTTACAACGAAATGCGCTTACGAACATGTCAAGCCACCCCTCAGACGGCGCGCCGACAGATCGGCCGATGCCGGAACATGTGCCCTTATCACGACGGTGGCCACAATCTGTCGATCTGGGCCTGTTGCTTTCGCCTGCCGACTATCTGATGACAAATGCGGTCGGCAAAGATCGTTTTGCTGCCGATGCACAGGTTTCTGTGTCGCAGCATATCTATGCACAGAATACAACCCAGACGTCTGCTCCTCGTTTGCACATCACGCCCACGACGAATGACTCGCCTGGTAATACACCGGCTGTCTCTCTCTCTATGCCAGCTTCACCAATGTCGCCAATACACCTTGTGCAAAATGTAGGCGAGTCATTGCTTCCGAACCGGTCGTGCTCATGCCCTCATACGACCTCGCCCTTCGTGTCGTCGCTTGATCATGCCGCTATACCCATTCCCCACACCTTCGCTATGAAATTGCAGCCGCAGCCACGTCCATGTCCCCACTCTTTGTCACCTAGATCATCTTGTCAAGATGGTGCGCCCAGATCGCCTCGATCGGCTGACCCATCCGACTTGTCTTCTCCCCAATTCAAGATGCAAGAATTGCCCCCGCCGATGTCAACCGTGTCTCCTCTTACGACGAACCTGGAGAAGCCTGGTCTTGTTGCCCAGGCGTCCTTGCATGCGCCGCATTCTATGACACCTGCACCGATCCTACTCTCCCCATCACCTTATGCATCTGTGCCCCTTACCATGTGACGGGTCGCACATGTGGAGGTCCATAGACTCACGCCCAACCAAACCACTCTTTGTTCTCCCGTCCCCACACCTGCGCTTATCGGCACCGCAAGCATGCACGGTGTTTGGCGTTGGCTGTGCGCATGTGTGCTAGCATGGACCCTAGTCACACAGGCAGCCATACCCGAGGTCAAAGTGACCCATTTTCCTAATATGGCCGCTCAGATCCAATACTTTGAAGATTCGTCCGTGGTTATATGGCACGATGCGGTGGATGGTATCGTGTACCGAAGTGCGGATGAAGGCAAGTCGTGGGCCCCAATTAAGGGGCCTGAACAGGGTCAGGCGCACCTTTTCGTGCTCCATCCCTACGACAAGACTCAAGCGTATATTCTGACGCGCAGCACTCAGCATTGGCGCACGTCGAACCGTGGCGAGACGTGGCAGTCATTCTCAACGCCTCATCCACCTACGACCTTGAAAGCTATGCCTCTGGACTTTCATCCGACGCATCATGACTGGATCCTTTTCACGGGCCAGGCTTGCACGGTGAACTTGTTCCGCAAGGTGTGTCATGACGTGGCCTACTACACGACGGATGGATTTATCTCGGACGCTCATCTGCTAGTAGATCTCGTTGAGCAATGCCACTGGGCCAAAATGACGCCGCAGGTCGCTGTACCTGAGGCGCTTACACAACGCGTCCTGTGCCTGGCATGGGACGTTTCTATGAGTCGCAAGCGGCGCGACACGACGCAGCTCAAGATGTTTGTGAGCGACGACTTGTTCCAGACGCGGCAGGCCGTGGTGTTGGAGGACCTGCCCAACCCACGTGGCTTTGTGAATATGGGCAGGTCGGATCAGTTTTTGATCGCGGCCGTGCAAAGTGACGATGACGAGCTGCGTCTCTACGTGAGTCGTGACGCGGAAACGTGGACGCGTGCGCGCTTCCCACATGTGGTTTTGTCTCACGAGAATGCGTACACGATTCTTGAGGGGCCCAAGTACCACCTCGCGGTGGACGTGTATGACCATGCGAGTCGTCTGGATGGCCTCTTTATCAGTGACAGCACTGGTACGAATTTCTCGCTGAGTATCGCGGATACGGTGCGAGGCGCGGATGGTATCATTGACTATGAGCACATGACGCATATGGAAGGCGTGGCGATCGTGAATGTCCATGCTACCGGCTCGCCGGCCCGTGTCCAGACACGTATTACCCACGATGAAGGGGCGTCGTGGACCGACATTCCGGCGCCGACGCAGGATCTAGATGGCAAAAAGACGTCCTGCGACCGTCCTGGATGCTCGCTACACCTGCATGCCGTGCTTGCTATCCGTAATTTGGGGCACGTATTTGCCTCGACAGCGCCCGGGATTATGATGGGGGTCGGATCGATGGGTGACCGACTTCGTCCGTACGGTGAGTGCGATACGTTTATTAGCACGGATGCCGGCCTTTCGTGGCGCATGGTGGCGCGCGGACCGCACAAGCATGTGTTTGCGGATCAGGGCGGCCTGCTTGTCATGGCCGCGGATGCACCGAGCATCGATGTCGTGCAGTACTCGTTTGACTACGGCACCACATGGACCACACTGGCGCTGCCCGAGGCTATCGAGCCTGTTGTGCTCACGTCTGTGCCGGATGGGACGGCCCTCAAAATCCTCCTTCTGGGCGGCCGCCGTGCCAAGACGGCCCACGAGCGCTACGCCAGTGTGTTTATCGACTTTGCGGTTCTGTCCAAGCGCAAGTGCGCCCAGGCGGACTTTGAGCGCTTTTACCCTGCGACGCCTCATGGATCGTGCGTGTTTGGACGCCGGCAGTGGTATCTGCGCCGCAAGGCCCAGGCTGACTGCTTCGTGCGCGACAAGTTCCACGAGCCCCAAGGCCACGACGAAGCGTGTGCCTGCACGCCGGCCGATTACGAGTGTGACATGGGCTTTGTGCGCAGTGCGAACGGGACGTGCCAGCCGACGATGCCTGTGCCCGCTCCGCCCGGCGCGTGCACGGGCAACGCCCTCACCTTCCGCGGCCCGTCCGGCTACCGCAAGGTGCCGGGCAACACGTGTGTGCCTCCGTCCGTGCCGCTGGATGCACCGGTTCAACGGCCGTGCAGTGAGATGGCTCCAGCGACGGGCTCCGTGCGGCACGCTGCGTTCACGTTCCCCGCGTCCATCGCGCAGGTGCTGCATTTTGCGTCGTCGCCCCGCATTCTCGTGCGCCTGACCAACGGCCAAGTGTTCCAGTCCGCGGACGACGGCAGTACGTGGCATACGCTGCCGCTCCGCGTCCATCATCATCCACCGAGTACGGCGCTGCGTATCGTGCAGCACCCGTACGATGCACAGCGTGCGTTTGTGATCACGCAGGGCACACATGTGCACTATACCATGGATGGTGGGCAGTCGTGGAAATGGTTTTCTGTGCCGCTGCTGGCGAATGGGGCGGGTGTCGAGCCCATGCAGTTCCATCCACGGCATCCGTCGTGGGTGCTGTGGATCGGAAGTCCCGACTGCTTCAAGTATGCCTGCACGACAGAGCTGTGGTATGCCACCGTCGAGGGCTACGCCAAGTGGTCGCGTGTCGCGACGCACGTCCGCAAGTGTGCGTTTGTCGAGACGCGCGACTTTCCCGCGGAGGACGAGCGAGCGATTGTGTGTGAGAAGCCGCAGAAGCAGGGCTTTGACATTGTCGTGGGCGACGCGTTTTTCACGCGGCGGCAGCGCACGGTGATGCGTGGTGTGCTGGGCTTCTCCGTGTTCTCGCAGTACATGATCGTGGCGCAGCCCGTTGGCATGTCGCTGCACATGTACGTATCGATGGATGCGCGCACGTTCGCACCTATCAGTCTGCCGCACTCGTTGCGGCTGGATCACTCGGCGTACACGGTCCTGGACTCGGTGACGCGCGCTGTGTTCCTGCATGTCACGACGCAGGCAGCGCAGTGGGGCGACATTATCAAAAGCAACTCAAACGGCACCTACTTTGCCTCTTCGCTGGGGAGGGTGAACCGCGACGCGCATGGCTTTGTCGACTTTGAAAAGATGCAAGGCCTCGATGGCATCGCGCTCGCCAATCTCGTGTCGAATACGCACGAGGCGAGCCTCAGCGGCCGCAAGGCGCTGCGTACGGTCATTACGCACAACGATGGTAGCCTGTGGAAGTCCATTCCCGCGCCGCCCGTCGACTCGTCCGGCCGCGCATACGAGTGCCAACACGTCGGCTGCAACTTGCATTTGCACAATCTGCTCGAGCGCCCTGATCATCTGCTCAAGCCCACGAGCCCCTCGGCGACGGGCATGATGCTCGCGACAGGCAATGTCGGTCTAGCTCTGAAGCCGTACAGCGAGTGCGATACCTTTTTCACGCGTGATGGCGGCTTTACGTGGCAGGAAATGCACCGCGGCACGCACAAGTGGGAGTTTGGCGACCACGGCGCGATCATCCTGCTGGCAGACGACACACGCCTCACCGACACGGTGCGCTATACCCTCGACCAGGGCCTGTCGTGGAACACGTACCGATTCGCTCCCGCGATGCGCATTCAGACGATCGACACCGTGCCCGAGGACACCAAGCGGCAGTTTGTGATGCTCGGCGAGACGGCTGACGCCCGTGCGACGGCCGTGTTCCTCGACTTCTCCCACGTGCTGACACGCCCATGTGTGTGGGATGCGCACCACGACGACCGCAGTGATTTTGAGCGCTGGAGCCCGAGTCAGCAACGTGCCGAGGCATGCCTGTTTGGCCAGCAGACGTGGCTCTGGCGCCGGAAACGCGATCGCATCTGCTACGTCGGCGAGCACATGCCACAGCGCAGTGTGGAAAAGACGCCCTGTGCGTGCTCGCTTGCGGCCGACTTTGAGTGCGAGTTCAACCACTATCGCGATGTGTCTGACGGTACCTGTATGCCGTATCCCGGCGCACAGCTCTTGCCCGACGACCCGGACACGCAATGCGCGCGCGATGCGCCGGACTACGATGGGTTCTGGTATGAGCGCACCAACATGCGCAAAATTCCCCTCTCGCAGTGCCGTGGGGGCGAGCGCCCCGATCGCGGCCGCAGGCATCGCTGCCGCTCGTCGTGGCGCATCTCTTCGGTGATCTGGTGGCTGTTTGCGTGGCTGTGCCTAGGCGGCATGGGCTACGTGGCCTGCATGTGGATGGCGGCGCGGCGCGTGCATGCCACCAGCCCCATCTCGCTCGGCGATGCGGAACCGTTCCTCCGCGATACCTACGCACATCTCCAAAACGTCGCTCAACATGGGCGGCATCTCGTGCACATCGCGTGGGCGAACGTGATGGCGATCCTGCACGACCTGCCCATCACGCGCGACATCCTACGCCGCTACGAGCGCCCCTTCTCCCAATACCACATGCTATCAACGGACGAGGACGCCGAAATCCTGCGCGATGATGACGACATGGCATCGTAGTACATAGGCACCGAGGTGCAAAATTGTCGCAGGAGCACGTGGCGCTGGTCTGACAGGGACCGCCAGGCGCCGAATTTTGTGCACCCAGGGACTGTGTCATATTACGTGGCGCAGTGCATGCGGTGGCTGGATCCTTCGAGGCATGCGCGGCGACGGCGTCGCATGTACACGTCGGCCATCGTCTGGCTGTACATAACGCTCGAGTGCGCGTGGGCCGTGGAATATGAGCCTCTGCCCACCACCGCCGCTCGGCCCTCTCTGTCGAGGGACACGTCCAATGAGCTTATTTGGGTCTGCCCGCCTCATTCAGACACCTGCATGGGTGTCACGAGCCCATTCGCGCGGTACATTCGCCGAAGCATATGGTTTGAGCGCAAAGCCATCATCATCACCGCCATCTTTTTGTCCATATTCATCATCCTCTTCATTGGGACGGCCGTGTTCTTGCGCGATTTGCGTCACAATGGCATGGACGAGGAGGAAACGCTGTCTGAAAAGTCAGAATCAGAGGAACCTCTTCCATGGCCGCCCTCTGCTCAGCGTGCACGGCTCTTTATGCATCTCCGACACCGCTCGCGCGCATCGCGACACACGCCGCCTCGTGACCATTCGGACGCTGACGATGAAGACTCAGACACCGCCTCTGAGTTATCTCTTTCTGATCTCCCTTGCGCGCAACCTCCCTTGCTGAACGCTGTCCATATCGCCGCTCCAGTCAGGCCCAGGACCCCCCGATACCCATCGCACTCAGAGGCCCCTGACGCCTCAGATATCCAAGTTGTGAATACCCTGCCTATGGAACCTGCCGCCACGCTGCCACCGAGCTACGGCACAGCATCTTCTCGAACTACGTACGACAAACCGGAGCCCATATGCAATCCGTTCGAGGATCCCGATACCACTACCCTCTCGGCTCATGTCGCCACGGACGAAAAAGCCACATTGCAAGCACTTCATTTGGCTCCCAGTGCACCCGAGGTGGTCGACGATATCCCCGTGCCAAGTGCACCGGATGCCATCGATGATATCCCCGTGCCAAGCGCACCCGATATGCCACCCTCTTCCAGCAACGCGCGGCAGAAAGGCAAGGAACGCAGCAGTGCCATCGTGCCCGCACCACCCGCACCGTTTGTGTCGTCGTACGACGAGTACGCATCGATGAGCAAGTCCAAGGCACAAGAAGCGGAAGAGGAACGCGCCTGGCTCACGTCAATCCTTCCATCCATGCCAGGCCAGCCGCCAGACTCGCTCGATCTGCCCACCTACCAGCAACGTGCGAACGAGTTGTCCGAGGCGCCGATCCCCTCTGCTCCTGTCATGGAAGAGTAACTCTGTATCATAGTTGTATAGTTTGTATGATCATGTAAGCACCGCCAAATGATATACCACGACGCGGCCAAATCCATCCGTGCTGCCCTCCAAACGGAGCGTCACCTTGCTGGCCACCTGCGCGCCACGAGCTTCGATGGGAAACGACTGCGGCATATTGCCATCTTTCGGGTAGACATCGGCTAAGAGCACGTCTTGGCCGTCCACGACGGCCGTCGCGACCACGCGGATCGGCGAAAAACCTCCGCCAAACGTGCACAGCAAAGTGCGCAGCTGATGCATCGGCACGCCTGCGTCAAAAGTACAATGCATTTCAGCATACTCGCTCGTACTTGGCGAACTTAAATCCAGCGTCCAGCACGTCTCATCGCTCTCTTCCAGTGCTCGACGCGCTTCCTTGGTCGAGCTTCGCACCGCTTTGATTTTGCCCTGCTGTAAAATGTTGGTCATCTGGAGCCGCAGTGGAGGATCAAGCCTGCCTTTTTTTTATGGAGCCAGGGGCCTTGCCACCTCATCATCTGCTCGGAGCGTTCGAGCATGTGAATGTGTGTGCGCCCATGGTGCGGTACTCCAAGCTGCCGTTTCGTGCGCTCGTAGCACAGTATAACACCCACATCACTACGACTCCGATGATCCTCGCGGCTGAATTTAGTCGGCATCCCCAGGCGCGCGACGCCGAATTCAGTACAAACCAGGCGGAGCGCGGCACATTTCGCCTGCCGTCGCAACACACAAATCGCGATGTCGTGTTCCGCGGATCACTCGTGTGCCAACTGGCTGCGAGTGAGGCAGGTCCTTTAGCCGACGCCGCCGAGCTCGTGAGTCCGTTCGTCGACGGCATTGACCTGAACTGCGGATGCCCACAGCCATGGGCGTATGCGGAGCACATTGGATCTTATCTGCTTCGTCAGCCAGAAACAGTACGCGATATGGTTCGCACCGTCAAGGACCGACTGGGTCACGCTTACTGCGTAAGCGTCAAGATCCGCATCGACGCAGACTTGCGGCGTACCGACACGCTCGTCCGGAATGCTTTGCATGCCGGTGCCTCCCTCATTACAATCCACGGGCGTACAATGCACGAATCGTCTGCATCAGATCCTGTCCACCTTGACGCGGTCAAGTTTGCGGTCGACTGTGCGAATGCATGCGGCCTCCAAACAGCGCGTGGCACATCGCCAAACGATGCATGGGTATGGGCAGAAGATGGCGGATCAGGCGGGCGTGCTCCCTGCATTGTCAACGGAGATATCTGGACGAATGACGATGCAGTCGAATGGCGCCGATACACTGGTGCGCGCGGTGCGATGAGCGCACGCGGCCTGCTCGTCAACCCGGCCCTTTTCGCAGGCGAACCACGCACTCCGCCCGAGGCCATTACTCGCTTCGTGGATCATGCCATGTCTTGGGGTCTGCCCACGTCCTTCCTACAGTACGTTGGCTCTACTAACCACAGCCGTCATCTGGCCTATATGCTCGAGGACCGCATGCCAAGCCGTGCCGAATCCATCTATTTCAACAGTCTAGCGAGTCCAGCCAGTATTCTGGACTGGCTGTCTGATGCGGGGTATGTATGATCATCCTACAGCGGTACAAATGCACTGCCGCCCTGGGACAACTCAGATTCGGGGCGATACATGGGTTTGGGCGTCGTCTCCACCGTTTCGGCCTCACCCTCTTGTGTCTGTGTCGTTTGCGTTTCAGATGCAGAAGGCTCGATCACGTCTTTGGGATTATCCCTGCAAGTCAGTATACCCCATCACGTACCAATTAATGTTAAAGCGCGTGACGCGTGGCTTGCTTGCTAGTACCTCGCGACAAACCTTGTCGAGCTGCACATCCTCGGGTGGGTTTTCTCTCAGTTCCTCCGACTCGTAGTCATTGTTGACGTAGTATCCTACACGAATGAACTCGGCATCCTTGTACGAGGCCGTAAGTAAAATGACAGTTACGCCGAGTAAATCAGAGGCAGGTATCTTTTCCGGAGACGGTGCTTCAGCCTCGAACTCGAAGGAATTCACACCTACAGGCACAGGCCCCACCATGCAGCTGTCCAGCTCCTGATCGTACTTCTCCGACTCCGCCGAGCCCACGTATATCAGCTTCCACTCAATGTCATCCTCCAGAGGCGAGATACACTCAAACGTGACCTTGAATATGTATGGGTCTGCGTAAGAAGGCACGACGTACCTGAAAACCGCGCATGGCTATTTATGATTTCCACGTTTTGCAAATGTACGATCGACATGGTAGCACCGCGCGTGGACGACGCGCGACGCTGACACGGCCTTAGCGCGTAGAGTGTTAAGCACGTGATCTACGAGAAGAGCGACGCTCGGCCTCCCATCACAGCTGGTGCAACAGAGAGCTCGCGCTGCTGCCGCTTTGCGCTACGAGTAGTTGATTCTTGCGCTTCTGTGCGTGCCATGGCCTGGCTGCCACAAGGTGACCAAGGAGTCAGCCGTATTGGTCTCGTCCTTGTTGCGTGTCGAGAATAGCGCAGCCTTCTGAGACCATGCACGCTTTCCACCTTCATCGAGCTGTGCCAGTCTCGATGAGTTCGCCGCGAATGACAGGCATGCTGAGGCAGGGCTGCTAGGATCCACGTTGAGGAGCGGGAGGGCCCTGGCTTCTTATAGATCACGTGATATCCCATCGATGCCATGGGGCGTACGTGGCCGGATCAGGCCATTTCTCCCACTAGGCAGGGTAGTGCCATTGCCACGTATGTACAGCTGGCGTGCTGGGGGCCGGACGCTCATGATGAAAATTTCGCATCTTGACTTATTCATGGAGGTTTAAGCCGCTTGCGGCTTCCCATTCAAGTCCCTGAAGCGCTGGCCCCACAGCCCGCACACGGTGCTAGAGCTAACACCACGCAGGACATGTCGAGCGCTACAGAACTTCGTAACAAGCAGGGTATTGCCGACTATACCAAGTACTGGAATCCTGACTCGACCAAAGACACGGACAAAGATCAGAGTGCCCGTCTAGACCAGTACACCGATGTGGTGAACGCATACTACGATGGCGCTACTGACCTGTACGAGTATGGCTGGGGCTTAAACTTTCATTTTGCGCGGTACTACCCAGGAGAGGCCTTTTACCAGGCCTTGGCTCGTCATGAGCACTTTTTAGCGCACCGGATGAATCTGCGTCCAGGCATGCGCGTGCTCGACGTCGGCTGTGGTGTCGGTGGCCCGGCGCGTGAAATCGCTCGCTTTGCCGGTGTGACCATTGTCGGTGTCAACAACAATGCCTACCAGGTGGATCGTGCCAACAAGTACACGGCCAAGGCGGAGCTGCAGGACCAGGCCTCTTTTGTCAAGGGTGACTTTATGAAGCTGAAGGAGCAGTTTGGCGAAAACAGCTTTGACGCCGTGTACGCCATTGAAGCGACATGTCACGCCCCGACGTGGGAGGGTGTGTATGGCGAGATTCTAAGCGTGCTTAAGCCAGGTGGTGTATTTGGTCTTTACGAGTGGTGTATGACCGATGAGTATGATGCCGCGAACCCGGAGCACCGCAAGATTGCACACGGCATTGAGCTGGGCGACGGAATTCCAGAGATGCGTACGATCAAGCAAGCCCGTGAAGCGCTCCGTACCGTGGGCTTTCAAATCGATGAGGAGATGGACCTCGCCGACCAGGGCGACAAAATCCCATGGTACTACCCGCTGGAGGGTGATATCCGCAAAGTACAGACAGCCTGGGACGTATTTACGTGCTGGCGCATGACGTGGTTCGGCAAGTTTGTGACGCAGTCGGCCGTGCGTGCGCTCGAGTTTGTGGGTCTGGCACCCAAGGGCACATATGAGGTGGGAGAATCTCTCAAGGTCGCCGCCGACGCCCTCGTCGCAGGTGGTCGCATGAAGCTGTTCACGCCCATGATGTTCTTTGTGGCACACAAGCCATCAGCATAGGTATACGTAGCTCTACATCGCTAGCGGTGTCGAACGGCGGGTATGGGGGCCGCGATCATGGAGGACAGCGGCATGGCGCGGTCCTTGGCCAAGTCCATGGGGCCTAGGAGGGCACTGAAAGTGAGTTGATGATACGTACATACTGTCGCCCCGGACGATATAGACGCCTAGCGGCACCTCCTCGACGGGGGCATCTTCACTGAACATGCGCTCGACACAGGACGACATGACGATCGTGCCGTTGGAATCGTACCCCTCCAGCACGCCGACAATCACGCGGCCATCCTGCGTCAAGAGCAGGACTTGATGATTGACGTAGCTCTGCACGCCAGACATGACACTGGGCGGCGGCAACGCAAGGGACACGCACGTCGTGGGCCTCAGTCTCCTGGTGGTCCCCAGTCACGTGTTGCACCCAGGGTGGGCCGGCCAAGCCGTGCCCCTGGCCCAGGTGACGGCTATTCCGCCGCTTGTGAGATGTCGATGCTGGCCTCGTCTCGCGCGATGCGCACGCTCGCGCCACCGATGCGGTTTGCTCAGGTGCGTGCTATGTCGTTCAGGTCGCGGCCGTCTGTGTCTCGCCGAGTCGCGTCGCGGCTGGTGACGGTCACGGCCGTGGTGGCCGGTGCCGCGTTCGGGGTATACTGCCTGGACTCGCGCGCAGGTGTTCATCGCTGGCTGTTCCCGCCGCTGATGCAAATGTGTACGGATCCAGAAACTGGCTCGAAGCTGTCGATCAAGCTGCTGCAGTACGGCCTTGCTCCGCGTGATTGTGGTGTGGATGACGAAGTGCTACGAACGGAGCTCTTTGGTCGGACGCTGTCGAACCCGATTGGTCTGGCAGCTGGTTTTGACAAGCAAGCGGAGGCTATTGATGGTCTGTTTGACCTAGGATTTGGCATCGTCGAGATCGGCAGTGTGACGCCCGAGCCTCAGCCGGGCAACCCGCAGCCGCGCATGTTCCGTCTGCCTCTCGATGGTGCGGTGATCAATCGCATGGGCTTCAACTCGGACGGTCATGAGGCGGTGCGTGAGCGCCTGCACACGCGCCTGCACCGCTGGGTGCAGCGTGTGCTGGCGGCTGGCCAGGGCCTGGTTTCGTCGGTCGGTGCGCCGGCGACCGATGCGAAGCACCTCACAGAAGCACAGCTCTTTGCCAAGTATCCCGACATTCGTGCGTCGCTGCTTGACGATGCGCAGGTGCCGCGCAGTCTGAAACAGGACCGTCTGCTGAGCATCAACCTCGGCAAGAACAAGACATCGCGGGAAGACTCGGTGGTCGACTATGTCAAGGGAGTGGAGACACTGGGACCGTACGCGGATATGGTCGTGATCAACGTGAGCAGTCCCAACACCCCAGGCTTGCGCCGTCTGCAGCGCCGCAGCGTGCTCGAGGGCGTGCTCCGCGACGTGATCACGGCGCGCGACAGTGTCGCGCCGCATCGCACGCTGCCGCTGCTGGTCAAAGTCGCGCCAGACCTGTCCGATGCTGAGCTGGAGGATGTGGCCGATGCGGCGCGTGCCACCAAGACGGATGGCATTATTGTGAGCAACACGACCGTCTCGCGCCCAGCCGGCCTGCTTTCGCACGAGCATGTGAACGAGGCGGGCGGTCTGTCCGGTCCGCCCGTCAAGCCACTGGCCCTGCATGCCCTCGAGGTCATGTACGCACGCACCGAGGGACGTATGCCGTTGATTGGCTGTGGTGGCATTCTGACCGCGGACGATGCTCTCGACTTTGCCCGAGCCGGTGCAAGTGCTGTGCAGCTGTACACGGGTCTGGCGTACCGCGGCCCGGGTCTGCCGCGTCGCATCAAGGATGACTTGGCGAAGAAGCTGCGTGCTGAGGGCAGGACGTGGTCGCAGGTGGTCGGCACGGGCCTGTCGCAGCGTGCGGCTACGTATGCGCCTGATGCCGTGGAACATGTGGGTTTGTACCCTGGCGCCCAGGATGCATTTGAGCGCAGCGTCGCGAGTGTGCGGCACGAGATCGAGCAGCTGCGTGAGTCGTTCCAGCACGAGCACGTACCCGAAGAGCGTCGTGCGCTGCCATTTGACGTCGAAGCCCACGACGACAAGTTCAAAGCCGTGCTGGCCGAGGCGCACAAGGTCACGGACGACACGCCGCAGTATTCGGACAGCGAGACACCCCACGCAGGTGTCCTGCCGCAGCGCGACTCAGCCGTGCCGGACAATCTGCTGCTTCTCGCCAAGGAGCGTGGCTTGACACAGGGCGAGATGCTGCAGGAGGCCGTGCTCGAGTCCACGACCGTCCCGGAGGCACACTCGCAGGCACCCACGTCGGGCGCCACGACGCTGGGCGGCTTGCAAGCGCCGCTCACGCACCAGGTGCCCAAGGCTTTCCAGCCACCGAAACAGGAGCGCGTAGTCTAAATACACAAATACATTTAGCGCACCATGTCGCTACTATCGTCGTCGTCGTCATCTTCCTCGTCACTGTCCGGCCTGTCGTCGTACGGGGGCGCGACGAGGCCCTTTTTCAGGGGCGCCTGATGACTTCGTACGTGCCGGTTGAGCGTCGTGCGCCGCGTAAACATCTTGCCACACGATGGAACCGTGCAGACGTAGGGCCGTCGCCCCGTGTGCGTGCGTCGATGACGGGCCAGAGAGCTGCTGTCCGAAAAGCTCTTACCGCAACCCTCAAACTCACACTGGTGCGGCCGCTCACCACTGTGCACGCGTGAGTGGACCGTCAAGGCCGAGCGCTGGATAAAGCTTTTACCGCAGCCTGGAAACTCACATGGATACGGCCGCTCGCCCGTGTGAATCCGGCGGTGTCGCGCAAGGTCTGAGCGCCGGCTGAACGTTTTGCTGCACGCATCACACACGTGCAACTTCGGCCCGCCTGAATCACTCTCAGGCGTCTTGGCAGAGCCCACATGCGGCGGCGGCGGCGTTGGCACAGCGCCGGCCGTCGCTATCGGCCCAGATGGCAGCTGCGGCGCCGACACACTCATTTTCTCGTCACTCGATCGATCGTCCCCCGAGGAGGCGTCCGAATGCGGCATCGATGTCGCCGCGGATGAGTACTTGTACGGCATGCGGGCAAATGCGTAGTACGGGTCCGCTCCGTACGGCATGGGCGGCCCACTTTCGGGATACGTGTCGCCCTCATACTTGTGCTTACGCACGCCATACGCATCCGACTCGTACGTATCATACTCCGCCGCACGGTACATGCTGCGGGCATACGCAGGCGGTGGCTGAACCGCGTAGGGCGACGACGAGCCGGGCAAGGCAGCCGCGCGGTACACGGGCGAAGCATACGCCGCCTCAGGTCGTAGCGGCGGAGGACGTGGCGCATAAGACACTCGCGGATCGTCTTCCGACGGCGCAGGCGGCGGCGGCGGCGCATCACGCTCCTCGTCTTCCCCTGGTCCCGTGCGCATCGAACTCGAGGCGAAAGGCGAGTTCCGGTTATCGAACCAGGGCGACGCGTCGCCATTCCCACGCCCCGGCATGCGCCAGCCTGCAGACGGCAGCGCATGAAAGCGAAATACATCACGCTTGGGACTCGGCACGTACATGTCATTGTATCGCGATGGCGAGTTCGTCGCATAATAATCAAAGGAGGCTCGTGTGCTGAGCGGGGGCGGTGGCCCGACACTGGGCGAATGAGAGCGCGATAAGGACGCGTCATCTAACGTGCCTGCATCCGATGCAGGCGCATGATTCACTAGCCGCGATGTATCCGATAGGCGCCTAGGTGGCAACGGCCGCGTGGACATGCGCGCAGCCGCCGACTGCGCCCCTGAACTAGGCGATGGCGAGTACGAGCGCTCTTGCACTGTGGACGGTGATGCAGGCCGCGAAGAAGAGGTGGGATACACGGAGGATCCGAACGATGCCTCACGCGTCAGCGCCGAGATACGGGGACTGCTCGTGCGAGGACTGCCGACAGCTGGGAAACGCGATGGCGATTCGCGGTACGGCGATAGGACGCCAGGCAGGTGATGAGGCATCATGGGACGTGGTGACGCGTGGGGCGATACAGCCGCTGCTGATCCATCCGACGTCACCAATTTGGACACAGACGGCGGGGGATGACTGCCGCTGGGGCCTCCGGGAGGGCCACTTGAGCTACCGCTGGAAGACGTGACTGCTGACATGCTGGCCGAAAAAAATCGGTTCATACGAAATAGCCTCTTGCAATACCGTGGGAGATTCTGAATTCAAGTACGCGCAATGCTCAGGCGCATGACACGCTGAAAGAGGGGGGTGGTCCGTACGTGTAAAAAGGAAAAAAAATCGGGCGCCTTGGCCCAGGCGTACAGAGGATATATGTGATTTTTTTTTTTCGCACCGTGCACAGGCCCATGCTGGTCGCTCGGGGCACGTACCTATCTTGTCACGTGATATTAGGCACGTGCCTTGCGCGTGGTACGCTGATGCAGTCGTGTTGGGATCCCTCCATCCCTGACGCGTCGTGATGGAGCGAGTCGGCGTAGATCGGCGGCCGCCACCCACGCCGGCACGCTCACCGCTCAAATCAGTCGCACAGACACCTTTACGTCCACGTGCGACCCCTTTCAAAACACCTGGACGTAGACCACCGCCTGTGACGCCAGCACGTACCTTGGGACGCACGCCTGCGGCGCAGCCAGCGCCACCTGTACGCCGTCTCGTAATTCACAAGCTCGTGCTGCAGGATTTCAAATCGTATGCTGGCCGCCAGGAAATCGGCCCATTCCACAAGTCGTTCTCAAGTATCGTTGGGCCCAATGGGAGCGGTAAGAGCAATGTGATCGACGCGCTTCTATTTGTTTTTGGATGGCGCGCGAACAAAATGCGGCAAGGCCGACTCAGCGACCTTATTCACAATCGAGACGGCGCCACACCGCCCTCCCAATGCGTCGTGGAAGTGTGGTTCCGTGAGATTATTGATTTCCCAGATTCAGACGACTTTAATGTGGTACCTGACAGCGAGCTCGTGCTCAAGCGCTTTGCCCAACGAAATAATACCTCGCAGTACACGCTAAACGACAAGCGCTCGTCTTTCACTGAAATTACCGACTTGCTGCGGCATCGTGGGATCGATTTGGACCACAAGCGTTTTCTTATCCTCCAGGGCGAAGTAGAAAGTATCGCTCAAATGCCACCCAAAGGTAAGACAGAGCACGAAGAAGGCCTTCTCGAGTATCTCGAAGATTTAATCGGGACAAGCGACTACAAGACGCCCATCGAGGAGCACGCTAAGGCCGTCGATGCTGCAAATGAAGCTCGCAGCGAAAAAATCAACCGCCTCAAAATCGTGCAGCGAGAATTGGACGGCCTTGAGCCAAGGCGCAAAGAAGCAGAGCTGTTCTTGCGCGATCAAAATGACCTGATGCGACTTCAGTCGCGATTGTGGCAAGCGCATATGTGGGACTGCCGCACCCTCATGGCCCACGCCACCGAATCACTCGCATCCATACAGCAGCGCATCGAATCTGAGCAAGCCAGACACACCGAAGCCGAAAGTGGACTCACCACTGTGCGTGAGCAGCACAAGGCGCACGCTGAAGCGTGCGCTCAGATGGAGCAACAAGCTCGTGAACTGACACGAGAATTGGAAGTGGCTGAAAAACACGGTGTCGAACTCAATGCTCGGCACAAGATGCTCAGTGGCAAGCGCAAAAAATTAGCCAGCGCGCTGTCAGAGGCCAAGAGTGCTGCTTCAGATGCGCGAGCCTCAGCCTCGACGGCTGCGGAAACAATCGCTGCCGTGCAACAGGAGCAGTCCGCGCTTGAATTGGCGCTGACGAAGGAAGAAAGCGCCTTGGAAAGTGTGTGTGAGCGCCTCAAAGACAAGACCCAAGGATTTAGCGACGAGATCGAGCGAAAGCAGAAAGAGCTCGCTCCGTGGACCGCCAAGATCAGTGAGCATACTTCAGCCCGTGATGTACTTCGACATGAACGCGAATGGCTTTTGTCTCACAATGATGAGGCCATGCAGCGAGTTGAAGATGCCCGCGCCACATTAGCCGATGTTCAGCGTCATCTGCAAGTGCAAACGGAAGAAAAAGAATCGCTTTTGTACGAGCAGCGTGCACTTCTCGACTCAATCGATGAAGATCGCGCACGAGTAACATCCATGCAAGAAGAAGAAGACATATTGCGCAAGAAATTCGACCATGCGCGACGTGCAGCTGACGATGCGCGACATGCACTGGAGTCGAGCAAGTCTCGTGGTGAAGTGCTCAGCAGTCTCATTCGTCAAGCAGAGCTGGGTCTGCTAACCGGATTCCATGGCCGCTTGGGTAGCCTTGGCACCATTGATCCCCGCTATGATATTGCTATCAGTACGGCTTGTCCAGGTCTGAATAACCTGGTAGTTGAAGACGTTACCACCGGACAGCAGTGTATTGAGCATCTAAGGAAGCACAAACTGGGTCGTGCTAATTTTATTCTGCTCAAGAGTCTTCAAGTCAATCCAAAAGCGATGGCACCTATGGCGACGCCAGAAAATGCACCGCGACTATTTGATCTTGTTGCACCGAAGGATTCACGGTTTGTACCAGCATTTTATCACCAGTTAGGCGATACGCTGGTAGCACGGGACTTGGCTCAGGCGAACCGAATTGCGTACGGTGCCAAGCGATGGCGTGTCGTGACAGAAGATGGCCAGCTGATTGACAAGAGCGGTACGATGTCAGGCGGTGGATCGCGAGTCATTCGCGGCGCCATGAGCTCCAAATTAAGTGAGGATGTGTCTCCTGAACAGGCCGCGCGGCTTGAAAAGGAGCTGGGTATCGCTCGAGGATCGCTCCAGTCACATTCCCAATCTATTTCGCAGCTAATAACTCTGCTGCAAAAGAACGAGAATCGCATTCCCGATATTGAGCGTCAACTTACTATGCTTGATAGGGAGATACAAGCAACGACGCAGCGTGTGTCTGAAGCCGAAGACCGCCTTTATGAGGCTCAGACGCAAAGCGAGCCTGACCAGGAGGATCTGCGGCGCATGAAGGAGCTCGATCAGCAGTGGAAACACCACGATGAGCAAATCGCCACGCTCAAGAACAAGAGCGCTGACCTTGAACAGGCTATCCACCGATTGGAGGAGGACATTCTCGAGGCAGGTGGTGTAGAGCTACGCACGCAACAGTCCAAGGTGCAGGGCATCAAGGATATGATTTCTTTGTGCGCGGAGCGCCTCTCCAAAGCGGAAGAAGAGCATGCTAGAGCAGAAAGTGATTACAAGCGGCACGAAAAGTCACAAGCCACCAGCGAAGCTCAGCTCGCCACGCTGGATGAAGAGCTACGGAACATCGATGAAAGTCAAACTGCTCAATCGAGTCAAGCGGCTACCCTTCGCCAGCAATTCGATGATCTGCAGGCCGACTTAGAAGACCGTGCAGAAGCTCGTCGCCAGATCCAAGCAGAGCTAGATGGACACGAATCGACACTACGTGCTTTCCGGGCCCTGATGATGGACTTGACTCAGCAGTGTGAAGATCACGAAAAGGCCAAGATGGAGAGCGAGCGCCAACTGGCACAGTGGACGGCTAAACATGCGACTCTGGTCTTACACCCTGTATCAACGCACGAAGATGAGAGTCAATGCGTAAAGAAAGAAGAGACTGACGAATTACCTGAGCTCTCGGAGGAGGAGGCACGTTCCGTGGACAAGAGTCACATCCAGGCCGATATGGCACGTCTTGAAGAACGTCTGGCTTCGAATCAAGTCAATCTTGATGTGCTTGCGGAGTTTCAAAAGGTGGAAGAAACATTCTTATCGCGTGCCAAAGACCTGGAAGTAACGACTGAACAACGCGACGAGGTACAGCAGCGTTTCGAGGCATTACGGAAAGAGCGCTTGGATCGATTCATGGAAGGATTCTCGCAAATCTCGCTGAAACTGAAAGAAATGTATCAGACAATCACGCTAGGCGGAAATGCGGAATTGGAACTTGTGGACAGTTTGGATCCGTTCAGCGAGGGCATTGTGTTCAGTGTCATGCCTCCCAAAAAGACATGGAAGAACATCAGCTATCTTAGTGGTGGCGAAAAGACGTTGAGCAGTTTGGCACTAGTGTTCGCCTTGCATGCATACAAACCCACGCCGCTGTATGTGATGGATGAAATCGACGCGGCACTCGACTTCCGCAACGTATCTATCATTGCCAACATTATTAAGGAGCGCACAAGAGGAGCACAATTTGTGGTTATTTCTTTAAGGAACAACATGTTTGAGTTAAGCTCGCGCCTCGTGGGCGTATACAAAACCGCGCACTGTACCAAGTCTCTGACCATCGAAAATACGGACTTACACAAGTCAGAAGGGCCGCCTAGTGCAACAGCGTCGCCGTCCAGGCCTTTGGGGCATAGACCGCCTCTTCTCGGCTAGATCCATGCGCTGATGACTGCACATATACCAAGACTCAGTGCACCCCCTACACCAATGAGCAGCACCACCCATCTGTCGTGCTCGATCTCTTTGCGCTCTTCAGCGAGCATCGTATGAACTTGCTCCAAAGGTGAGACAGGTATTTTGTGTTCCCATGCACTTTTTATCCACCTATCCACGTCGGGCCATGCCGTGTTAAATATCACGGGTGGCAGCGTGATGTATGCATGTGTTTGCAGCCAGGAAAGTATGTGATCGGTGGCGTTGACTTTGTTCCCGATAACGCATCCGGCAAACTGCTGGACAGGATCGTGCAGCGGCGTATGACCCAATGCATCATGGACTGTGCCTGAGACGAGATCCCAGATACCATTGAGCACAGCATGTGCCTGCGGAGCACTCTCATTGACCCATCCAAGCATGTCGCGATTGACTTGTTGCTCTGTTGTCTGCCAAAGTGTCTGGATGTGACGCGCCGTATGCTGCATGGTGGATGCCACATGTGTGTGTATCTGATGCGCACTGTCGGCCATCGGCGACAATATATCTTGCAGCGCTTGGGACGATACTCGGTCCAATACTTGTACCGCCATAAGGGTCACCTGATCATGCATGAGCTGAAGGAGGAGCCACGCGCTGGCTAGAAGGAAAGATGGCGAACCGAGCCATTGTCGTGCGCGTCGGAGCCATGATGCCGCCTCGCTGTCAACGTGTTTCGGTAAAGTTGAGGCCCACACCAATGTGAAGAGGGCAAGCGTTACACCTGCCATTATGCACATGACCAGTGCCTGGATGCTATGAGACGTGTGTGTCCACACGCGCGTGGCGTGCTCGAGTGGTGTCCAGTCGATCTGACAAACGGGCATTGGCGCTGGTGGCAGACTCACAGGTGGCGGCATGTGGAATTGAGTCAAGGTTCGATGTACTTCTTTCTTGGCGTGAGAAATCGACAGCATAAATGCCTCTTCTGCGTCTGTTCGCAAATCATCCACGGTCGGCAAGGACGAGCGCAACTGCTTGAATGGATCGATGAGTGACGCCGGCAGGGAAATGTTATTCAACACGCGCAAGGCGGCTGGCTCGGACCATGCATGAGTCTCGATCTTCTCATGTCCAAATAGGCCTAGAACACCGTTGACGGTGTCCATCAAAAGATCTTTGGCGCCGTCTGCCGTCTGAAGCACAGTGTCCAGGATCGTTCGGAGCGCTTGTGCTGCATCATGTACGGCCAGGTTAATAGCATGCGTGGCTGCATCAAGCAAGCTCAGTACGCCCTGTACGACAAGCTGGAGGACGCACATTGCGAGTGCCTTGTAGGACGATACCACCATGTGTACCATAACACGTACCATATCAAGAACCCCTATCACGAGACGCCCCATGTTTTGCACAACGTCTTCTGCAGCCTTTGAACTTTGCATTTGAGCCTGCGCAAGTATGTGAGCTGGTACATGCATGAGCACTGATACGTGCTTCTCGACCTGAGCACAGACATCCTCCGTGCTCGTACGCCATGCATATACAATGTTCAGCACTTGCCTTTGTCGAGACCGTGCTCTCTCAACAAAACGCACAGTCTGAAGAGCTCCTATCATCGCAATCGCGATGCATACAGGCACCATAGTAGCGAGGCGATGCATGCTAGGCGCTTCAACCCAGGCGCCATCGAGGTCATCATGGCCCCTGGCGTCCAATGTGGAGGACAAAGAGGCTTGTCGCCGTACAATGTCGGTGCCTGAGCAGGATGAGACACCTTTGAGGCATCGCTCGCATAAAGTCTATGTGTATCGCCTGACTCACAACGTAACAGAGCGGCACTTGGAGGAAATATTTGGCTTCTATGGTGAGATTTCTCGATTACGTCTGTACGCTGCTGTTCACAAGCAACCTCACGCCGTCATAGAATATGAAAGCGAGGCCGGCGCAGATCTAGCGATCATTCATATGGATGAGGGACAAATTGATGGATCTTGCGTGCGTGTGACTCTAACAGAAGAACCTGAATGGTGCGTTCTGCCGCCTCGGCCTTCGCAGCGGCGCCAAGGACGTCGGGCGATCGACCATGGGTGGGGCCGTAGGGCCGACGTGCGTCGTCCGCCTTTGCGTCGTTCACGCAGTGCGTCACCTTCCTAATGCGTCTATTCATCTGTCATGGTAGATGCGTCACGTACCAAGGGCATGGCGCGCGGTATCACGAATTTTTCGTCATATTCACGCAGGACTTCCGAGGAAAGCACCTGCCGATCTTTGACGTGCGCGGCATATTCTCGTGCAAGAATAAATGACTGGGCTGAAAACAGGAACATCAGCACAAGTGTTACAAGCCAACTTGTCCACACTTGCATACCCAACGAGCCAGACACGGCCCACCAAACTGCATGTGCTGGTGAATAAATCCTAAGCGTGAGTTTTTGGCAACGTACGTGAATACCCATAAAGGAACCTCGCAAATGTCCCATACCCGCAGCGTATATATTCGCTCGACGGGCCTTGCAGGTGCGACGCGCACGGGCGGCGGCGGCACGAACCATTCGAGAATGGGCATCTGGCGAGCTGTGGCACGCGCGGCATGCTTGGCCCAGGCTTGCCACGTACGCCGTGGCAGAGGGTCTGTCGGTGGAACTTCTAGTGTTGCGTGCGGATTGTGCAGCACATCGCGCTCTTCACGATACCATAGGCGGTATGTCCGTCGCTTCGCAAAGAGCACATACGCGTTGTACATCGACAAAACCAGCAAGGCAAGGGACAGCAGTCGCGACATATACAAAAATCCAGCAGTACGCTGTTGAAGAATGAGTTGCCCGATATAGGCTGAATAGGATCCTTCCTGATGCTTGGCGCGAAGTCCACGATACGGCGCAAAGAGATGTGAGCGTGGATGCCGCTCCATCGAGTCGCGTGTATACAAAAAAGAAGTGCCTGGCAGCATGAGCTGCGATACAAGCGATCCAGCATGTAGTACAGCACCAAGCGGCACACCCATTTCAGGCTCATGAATTAGATTCCCCACGTCCATCCATAAGCCCTGAATATAGCCCAAGATGGCACTGGGCCACTGCTCCCAACGATCCTGTAGCGTTGGCTTGCGCCCGGGTATCTCTGCATGATACGACGCATGGTCATCCGTGGCAGCTGAGAGGCGAATGCCCGGACTCGACCAAGCACCTTTGCGCTGAAGTGGGGAGCTGGCCATGGTATTCCACACGTGTTGTTTGCGATGAGCGTACGGCGTCGCAGGGAGTGTATCTGTTGACGATATATGGCGGCGAATAAAGGGGGATACTTGTGCTTGCGGCGTGTCTGTACGCCGCCGGATCGTTTCCCGCACCATGCTCAGCCAGCTTGGTGCCTGACGGTACAGTGCTACGGCAAAGCTACTCGCTCGGCACGTGTTGCATCCAACACTTTGGCCTGACTCCACATGTCCGTAGTGAGCCGCTCGAGCCCATGGGATAAGGACAAGAGTCGCGACACATGCAGGCAGCGTTGCAGGTCGTCTTGGTCGAAGCGGTGTGCACCACTACGGCGCATTTTCACAAAGTCATCTTGAATATGGTCTGAGACGTCCACAGGGATAGACAGCGTCTTTTGACGAATGTTGGTCAGGAATAGGCGAAAAGTATGCAGCATCGAAGATGACACCTTCATTTGAGGCGCGTGATGTGGCCGCGCGTGAATATGTGCATCCACGGGAAGAAGTGATTTGCTCTGGCTTACAACGATAATGACAAGATCAGTGGGTATGTCCAGCTCCGAAAACGGGAACACATAGGGCAGAGTGTGCTGTTGCAACAGGGAAAAAAGTGCGCGAATATTTCGCACACCTGCATCATTAAGCTGTCCTTCATCCATGCCAGACTCGTCTAGCACAACGCATGTGCCATGAGGAAGCTGGAGACGGCCGGCCTGTATGCCAGTGTCTGTGCCGCACACATACAGGGGATGAGCTGCGTCATTCAATTCGGCAAGAGTCAATGGCTGGCATACCACAGCAGGCATGATTTGCTCGAGTGCAGAGACGAGCGTTTCATAGTGCTCACGGTCTAGTCCCGTCACATTAATCGAAAAGGGTCCGATCACGATGCCGTTTTTTCGAGCGTGTACTCTGCTTAACATAGCCAAGAGAATGTATTCAGCCACGAGTGCATCACCCCCCAAGACTTGAGTGAAGTACTGTATGAGTGATGCTCGCATGTTCTCAGGAGCATTCAAAGAATCCGAATCGGCAGGAAAGAGAGGCGGCGCAGATCGTACATGCAGCGCATGCACGCATGGCAGAATGGGTGCCTCTGTCGACTCAGTTTCATCCAGGTGCCAATGTGCCTGGGGGCAAGTGCCGAGATCTAAAAGACCCAAGACATCGATCACGTCAGACGTCTTGAATTGCTCGGCAGCATCCACGTCATACACTTTGACAAGCGCAGTTACGCTAGGATGCTCGCTGCGTGGTGTTCGTGTTGTATCGTTCAGCTCCACGTTCAGCTTCTCCATAGCATGACCGAGTGATGCCGATGCACCTACTATATGGTCATGTGCCCAAGCTGTTTCACCTGGGACAGAAACAGCAAAGAACACAGTGCGCTCACCCAAATTAGCAGTGTCCATCGCAGCGTCGTCCTGGTTCGCATGCGAGAAGTGCGCATCAGCACCGTACAAGCCACACACTCGACGGCCATCTGATGAGAGAGTAGCCAGGCACAGCTCATTACCCATACCTGTGTCTTGAATCATGCAGCGCCAGCGCACAAGAATGCCAACTTTTTGCGAGCGATCACCTTGAAGGGAAGAAATCAGAGACGAAATTGAGCCGGGTTCCACGTACGGAATCTGCTCAAGCATCGATGGCTCCGTGAACACACGCGCATACTGTGTGCTAAGTGCATGCACCAGTGCCTGTGTAGGATGCTGCTCATACTTATCAAACGTATCCTGAATTACCTTGCGCGGCTGCGTGAGCAGACGCTCATTTGCTGTCATTATTGGCACCATGCCAAAATGGGCGATGGTGGCGAGTTACAAAATATGTCAACGACATGCTCTGACCCTTTCTCGCAAAAATACAATTCTACCGAACCAACGGCCGACTACATACTTTAGAGCAATGAATGAATGCGTAGCTACTAGTTGCCGTGGAGAACGTGGTGCGCCTGGGACGCGTCGTTTTTGATCTTGGCAGCATCAGAAGGCTTGCCCTGAGGGCCGTACTAAATGTAAGTAGAGCACGTTGAGACGTACTTTGGCTTGGTAGTCTTTTTCACGTCGAAAAAGCAGGATATGAGGCTCGGGAGCTGTAATTGTTCGTATATGCTGCTCTGTCATCGGCGTATACTAACCGTGCACTTCATAATGCTCCCATCCAAGGCTTTGGGTGATACCAATACCACGCCATTCAGCGTCAGATAAAATCCGAAGAACACCAGGCTCTTCAGGATCAAAATAGCTTTTTGGGATCCGTTTTAGAAACGGTTTGGGCAAAATGACATGACTGCGCGAACATGTTAGAACCCATTCATACATGGAAGACACATACCGATATTCCCACTTGTCATCGGCATACTTCTCCGAGTAATGAATACTACTTGGGTTAGAAAATACATGGCATAGAGGTCACGTACCGGTCCACGTACTCCTCGTACGTCGGTTCATTCGACATGGTGTATGCTGGGGTAAGGACACGTGTTGTATAAAACACGACAAATCGCTGTCCAAATGCTCACTAAAAATGCTTCGCGAGACTTGCGCCTGCTCTCCGCGGAGAGTTGAGAACTTCGGCCACGGTGCCGAATCACATGACGTAAATCGAAACGGGATAAGGGCCATGTCCGTGCGAGTCTTAAAAAGTCGCCCTAGGTCTTCCCGCTTGTTCATTCCACACCACGATGGTTGAATATCACCTCGCCCCACTTCAAACGCTTAACACTGGCGCCAAGATCAGTATGGTCGGTCTTGGCTGCTACAGCCCTGATGATCCCAAGGCGATCATCGATGGTATTACCGCTGCCACTAAGGACGGCTACACCCACTTCGACACTGCGTCTTTTTACGAGAACGAAGAAGTCGTGGGTGAGGGTTTGCGCGCCTCTGGTGTTCCTCGTGAAAACCTTTTTGTTACCACGAAACTCTGGAACTTTGATCACCACAATGTTGAGGAGGCCTTTGACAAGTCTCTGGCTAAGCTCAACGTTGACTACATCGATCTCTACTTGATGCACTGGCCGCAGGCCACGAAGCCCGGTCACATGTTCGTGGCTGACGACACGATCAATTTCATTGACACGTGGAAGGCTATGGAAAAGCTCTTTGAGACCCGTCCAGGTAAGATCAAGGCTATCGGAGTGAGCAACTTTAGCATCAAGACACTCACGGAGCTCCTTAAGCATGCAAAGATCGTCCCAGCTCTTAACGAGATCGAGACTCATCCATACAACCAGGAAAACGAGCTGATTCAGTTCTGCCGCGAGAAGGGCATTGTAGTATCTGCATACACGCCACTCGGTCAGGCGAACTCGCCAATCCTTAAGGACGCTGACATCGTTAAGATTGCCGAGGAAATTGGCGGTGACGTGACGCCAGCTAAAGTTGTTCTGAGCTGGAATGTTCAGCGCGGTGTGGTCATTTTGCCTAAGAGCTCTAACCCTGTCCGTGTGAAGCAGAACATCGAACTGATTACACTCAGCGATGACCACATGCAGCGTATCTACAACATTTCGAAGGATCCTAGTCGCCACCAGCGCTTCGCTTTGGTCTATGACAAGACGACTGAAACTGTGTTCGGCTGGACTTGGGAGCAGCTTGGCTGGGAGAAGCCTACCCATGTGTCTTGCCTTGAGAGTGGTGCATAAGTGCTCTTTACTCAAGATTCGGCTTAACTTCGCTGAGAACGGGCCTGCTTCAGAAACCCGCGGTAGCGAGGAATTTGCCACCAAGGCGCACGTGATGGATTGCGTGCGTCAGGTACCTAGATTTCTTCGAGTTTGCCCGCACTGTCCCCGTAGCACCATAGCCGTCTAGTTAATTGCCGTATCCCTCTTGTTCCGGGACGTCCATCATGACTGAAATCCAAACCCCACCCACGACAAAGATCAACACTGGCACTGAAGTGTCAATGGTCGGTTTTGGCTGCTTCAACCCTGGCAACCCCCCCGGTATAATTCCTGGTATCGAAGCTGCCACTAAGATCGGCTACACCCTTTATGACACCGCCGCCTTGTATGAGAACGAAAAGGAAGTGGGCGATGTACTTCGTGCCAGTGGCATTCCTCGTGAAAAGCTCTTTGTTACTACAAAATTATTTAACGATTGCCACCACAGTGTTGAAGCGTCCTTTGATCGTTCGCTCGAAGCTCTCAACCTTGATTACATTGACATGTTCCTGATGCATTGGCCTCAGGCCACTGTGCCTGGTCAAAAGTACGTGGCTGATGACTCTATCAGCTTTGTCGACACATGGAAGCAGCTTGAGAAATTACTCGAGACGCGCGCTGGCAAAGTAAAGGCTATTGGCGTGAGCAACTTTAGTGTCAAGACTCTCACGGAGTTGCTCAAGCATGCCAAGGTGGTGCCGGCTATGAATCAGGTTGAGACGCACCCTTACAACCAGGATCGCGAGCTGGTCAAGCTCTGTCAAGAAAAAGGCATCGTAGTAGAGGCATACACGCCTCTTGGCTTTGCCGACTCGCCCTTCTTTAAAGATCAGGACTTGTTGTCAATTGCCAAAGAGATTGGTGATGATGTGACAGTGCCCAATGTCGTATTGAGCTGGAACGTCCAGCGCGGTGTCATTGTTTTGCCAAAGACCTGCACCCCTGAGCGTGCCAAGGAGAACTTTAGAATCTTGCGTTTGTCGGATGCACACATGCAGCGCATATACGATATTGAAAACGACCCTAAGCGCCGCCACCAGCGTCTCTGCCAGGCGTACGACCCGAAGACCAAGACCGCGCTGGGCTGGACCTACGACCAGCTTGGTTGGAACAAGCCTATCCAGATGATGGAAAACTGAGTATTCTTATACAGTAGATAAAGTATGACCGCACCTCGTGCCTTAGTAGTATGAACTCATGATTCGTGCGTTTCAGAAATGGCTTTTCCCCGCATCTTGTTGGCTCGAGCGCCTCGGGATTTTCCTTACACGTGATTTTAGACAGCTATCCCAGCCTGCTCCACGCTGGACATCGTATCTTAGGACCATGACGTGTGACATGTATACGCCTGGATCTGCCAAGCTAAACAATGGAGCAGAGGTACCTTTACTGGGTTTAGGATGCTATGATCCAGCAAACCCTGACTCGATTGGTGAAGCTATTCTTGTTGCAGCGCACCATGGCTACCTGCATTATGACACAGCGAAATTCTATGAGAACGAGAGAGTTGTAGGTCAAGCTCTCCGTAAATCAGGTATTCCTCGCGACAAAATTTTTCTCACGACAAAACTTTGGAATACAGACCATCACGACGTCGAGGCTGCATTCGACGAATCTCTCGAAAAGCTGGATTTGGAATACATCGACATGTATCTGATGCACTGGCCACAAGCCACGATGCCAGACCAGCGATTCAAGTCAGATGACTCGATCGATTATATTAAAACATGGAAAGCTATGGAACAGCTTCTGAAGACGCGCGCTGGCAAGGTCAAGGGCATAGGCGTCAGTAACTTCAGTGTGAAAACACTGACAGAGCTTCTGAAGCACGCCGAGATTGTGCCTGCGATGAACCAAATTGAAACGCATCCATACAATCAAGATCGCGACCTTGTCAGACTCTGCCAGGAGAAGGGAATTGTTGTCACGGCATATTCCCCTCTGGGTATGGCCCTGTCCCCCATGCCCGAAGACCGGGACATCGTCTCTGTAGCTCAGGCTACGGGAGTGACGCCCGAACAAATTATTCTCAGCTGGAACGTGCAGCGCCATGTCGTTGTGATACCTAAGAGCTTGAATCCCGTGCACATTGAGCAAAACATGAAGATGGTCAAACTCAATGAAGAACAGACACAGAGAATCGACGCTATTGCCAATGATCCAGAGCGCCGCTGCAGACGCTTCTGTCCGGCATACGACCCTCAAACAGACACCGTGGCGGGGTGGACTTATGAGCAGCTCGGTTGGGAGAAACCATAGGTTCTTATACTTTTGTATAAACACCAACACAAGACCCACCTGCCACAATACGCTGCTCCACGCGCGAATAGGTGCGTTCTTTCCCATCCCACGAAGAGCCACGCACTTTGTTACGTTCAACTAGCAGTATGCGTTGTGGTGCTGGTTGCTCTTTATCATCTTGGTTGGAGGGTGGTGTGTGTGTGAGTAATGAGGGGACGGCCCTGTGACCCTTTCCACCCATTCCAAGCTGTGATGCATCATTGTCGCCCCACACATAGACGTCACGACGTGTTTCATCCTGGCTTAACGGAGGAGCGTCCATGACAAGGGCGCACTGACCACCAGCGCCTACTGTCAAGGCATGCACTTGAATAGGACATAGACGCTTTTCACGTTCCGAGTATTCGTATAGGCCTGACACGTTTTTTACTCGCGTAGGCACACCACACACTTGACTGCGCTGTCCATTACCGAGAGTACCACGTTGCCCGCTTCCGACTGCCAAAACATCCACTCGCTCCTTGGATAAGGCACCCTTTTCATCCGATAATATCGGCGCATTGGAGCTTTGAATCACGAAAAATGTGTTGTTTCCGCCAGCCGCCACACAACTGCAAGAAGCATTTCGACCCACGATAGATACAGGCCATGCTACTTCACTCGGCACAGCTACCGTATCAACGGAAATATTAGCACCAAGACCGAGTTGTCCGAATCCGTTATAGCCCCATGTCAGCACGCGTCCTTCGGCGGTGCGAGCCACCGAATGATTTGAGCCCACGTCGATCTGAGCAAATGTGGCACCGTGGAGAGAGGGTACAGGGCGCAACTCAGGCGCATACCGGATGTCAGATGAGTCCACAATATCCTTATGAGGGGTCTCTAAGGCATCAGAACGGCGCCTATTAAGGACAATTCGAGGCTCAAGACGCGCCTCGACGCGTTTGAACGAGTCACGCTGTGTGAGGGATACGCTTGAATATCCTAGCTGACCAAATTCATTGGCCAAGTCGTCAGCAGGAACTGAGTACACATGTCCATCACGACTAAGAGCCAGAACATGATGCTCACCTGCAGCAATATCTTTGAACCTTTCGTTGGCCTTGAGTTGGATATAATCAAACGGGGATGAAAACCATGATGAAGCGTCGCGTATGAGCTTGGAGCGCTGTGTTGCAAAAACATACACATGGCCGGAACGAGACAATGCAAATACTTTAGACCCAGAGATTTGCACACGCTCAATATCAAGTCCGGTCAAAGTTTGGCTTGGACATGGCGATACAGGGTCAAAACCGGTGCCCCACTGCAAGATGTTTCCAGAGGCATCAACAGCCACACCTACATCATTCGAAAATTGGACATCGCGTAGAGCCATTCCATCAAGGGACTGAAAATTTTCAGGAAGTCTTACCACAGTATCTTTGAGATGTGGTGCTGCGACCTTATTCTTGTTCATTCCCCATGCAAACAGGGAACACAAGGGAAAGCGGTGCTCGGACGCCGAACCAGCATGGTCTAGAGGGGAATCAAGCAGGTACGGTGATGAGACATAGGCGATTCCTGTCACAAGTGCAGCACCTCCTATTACAACACGCGATGGCGGCGCGGTTCGCCATATCGTGCGCCAGCCGGCAGCACGAAGCATAGTGTCACAGGGTCCGGCCACGTGATTGAGATAATGGTGTTAGACGAGCGCCCTGGTGAGCATCACATGATCACATGACAAAAGACTCCTAAGAAGTCGCTGATCAATCGTTTCCTCAGTGGATGCTCACTGCGGCTTGGCGATCAACGATATTGCCCAAGCAAGTAGCCCGTACGATTAGCGTTACACTCCAAAGAAGTATGGCAACTGCAGCAACACAGGACCCGAGTCTGGTGAAGAAAGATGCGCATCCCTTTGAGCGCGCCCAGCTCGAGGGTCTGATGACGAAGCGTTTCTTCTACACACAAGCGTTTGAAATTTACGGCGGCGTTGCGGGTCTGTATGACTATGGACCTAGTGGTGCATCACTCCAGGCCAACATTATTTCGCACTGGAGAAATCACTTTATCATTGAAGAAGACATGCTCGAGCTTGACACTACAATTATGACGCTCTCTGATGTGCTCAAGACATCTGGTCACGTTGACAAGTTTGCAGACTGGATGGTCAAGGACGTCAAATCGGGTGATATCTACCGTGCCGACCATATGATCGAGAACGTACTCGAAGCTCGCCTAAAGGGTGATGAAGATGCGCGCAAAAGGGAGGCAGGCGTGCAAACATCGTCCGAGACGGCGCCACCAGCCGAAGATAAGAAGTCGAAGAAGAAGGCCAAGGCTGTGGCTGTCAAGCTGGATGATGCTGTTGCCGCTGAGTACAGACACATTCTTGCGCAGATTGATGATTTTAGCGGAGAACAGCTCGCAGACCTGATCAAGAAGTACGACATTCGTGCCCCTGCGACAGGCAATGAAGTATCAGAGCCAACAGAGTTTAACTTGATGTTTGAGAGTTCGATCGGCCCGACTGGTCAAACCAAGGGTTATCTTCGTCCTGAGACTGCCCAGGGCCACTTTGTCAACTTTGAGCGCTTGCTTGACTTCAACAACGGCCGCGTGCCATTCGCAAGTGCCCAGATTGGCAAGAGTTTCCGCAATGAAATTAGTCCACGTGCAGGCTTGCTTCGTGTGCGTGAGTTCACTATGGCGGAGATTGAACATTTTGTTGACCCTGACAACAAGTCACACCCGCGGTTCAAGGAGGTTGCGTCGCTCGCCCTTCCCTTCCTCCCGGCGCATGTGCAAAAGGGTGGTGAGACGACTGTGACCAAGAAAACGATCGGTGAGGCTGTGTCGAGTGGCATGGTTGACAACGAGACTCTTGGTTACTTCCTCGGTCGTATCTTCTTGTTCCTCGAAGCTATCGGAATCAACACGGAGCGCCTTCGCTTCCGGCAGCACATGGACAATGAGATGGCGCATTATGCTAGCGACTGTTGGGACGCTGAAATTCACACGTCGTACGGATGGATCGAGTGCGTTGGTTGCGCCGACCGAAGTGCCTTTGACCTCACGATGCACAGCCAGCGGACAAAGCGTGATCTTATGGTACAGGAGCCCTTGAAGGAACCGCGTGTCTACCAAAAGTATGTGCCAACGATCAACAAAAAGGTATTGGGACCCTTCTTTAAGAAGAACGCCAAGGTCATTGAGGACACCATCATGTCCATGAGCCAAGATTGCCTGCAAAAGCTGCAGAAAGGCCTCGAGGCTGGCAAAGCGACTGTCAGCGCCAATGGCGAGACGTTCGAGGTGACTAAGGAACACGTCGAGGTAGAGTACAAGACCATTAAGGAGAGTGTGCGCAACTTTATTCCCAACGTGATTGAGCCTTCTTTCGGTATTGGCCGTATCTTTTATGCGCTGTTGGAGCACGCTTTCTGGGCCCGTGAAGAAGATAAGGAACGTGGTGTGCTCAGTCTCCCTCCGCTCGTGGCTCCGTTCAAAGTGCTGATTGTGCCCATCAGTTCCAATGAGCAGCTTTCGCCTATTGCTCGCGATATTAGCAAGAAGCTGCGCTCTTACGGCATTGCTTCGCGCATTGACGACAGCAGTGCGACGATTGGTCGTCGATACGCACGTAATGACGAGCTTGGAACGCCATTCGCCTGCACGATTGACTTTGCGTCTGTCAGCAAAGGCACAATTACGCTGCGTGAGCGCGACACGACATCTCAACGCATTGGCTCCATCGACGAGGTGCTTGACGTCATCACCAACCTGTGCCACGGCCGTCTTGATTGGCACGGCGCCTGCCAGATCCTCCCTGCCTACACCGGTACCCAAGATGTGGACGCGCAGTGATCCTGCGCCTATAGCATGCTTCGGCCGAAATGACATAGCAACACGTCCGATGGAACACGCGCCACATGGGAGAGCAACATCAGGTCCAATAGTTACGTCACGCCCGAGTGGCAGGGAAACTTTTGAGAACGTCACCGCAACACAGTGTTTCACGATCGCCAAGCTTCGCCACAGAGCGGAGTTTCAGTTTCATGTCGACGCCTATCCGTGAGATTGAGGCAGGCATTGACGCTGTGAAAGAGCAGACGTATGCCGCTGGTCTCCTCGGGCAGGGTCTCTTGGAGCACCAGCGCATGCTCGAGGCCCTGCTCGAGGAGCTCAATGATCCAAATAAAGGTGATCAATCCATGGAAATTGCGGAACGCGTGCAAGCAGAACTGCAGGATCTCCAAGAGCAGCGCGATCGGCTCTTCCAGGAGATTAGCGTCGCCCTATCGATCAGCGGCCCGCGCCACAGCAATATCACGCGTCAATTGCAGTTTGGATTCTCTCCAAGTCCATCGTTTCAATCTCGTGATGAGCTGGAGCGTATGCGCCAGGGGAAGGTAGATGCGGAAAAACATTTCGAGGCTATGAAGGCACGTGTGCTTGAGCTGGAGCGGAAGCATGATATCTTTAAGCAAGAGAACTGGGACCTGTATGTGATGCAGCAACAGCTAGAAGAGAAGCTCGCTAATCGGTCATCTGCTCAGACTAAGACAGAAATGGATCGACAGCGCTTGTCCAAAGAACTCGAAAATCTGCGAGAGTCATTAGAGCAGCAGCGTGCTCAGTTCCAGGAAAATGAAGAAGCTTTGAGCAAGCTGCGTAAGCAACGGGAGACGGAAGATGCTCAAGGACGTCGTGAACGTGCTGGATTTCGCCGCAATATCTCTGATCTGCACGGACAGCTCAAGAAGCTCCAGTCGGACTCTACCCCTCATGTTCCGAGGCCTCTGGCATCGTCTGATGGTGTGGATCACATAAGAGAAATTGTGCATGAAGCGCCCAGGGCATTGGAACATGCCTCAATCATGGAGGAAGGGGCCAATGATCGTGCTGCAGATGTACTTATGTCCCTGCCCAGCAATCCGGAAGCAGATGAATTGCGTGCTAAGCTGAGCGTGGCGATCAAGCGACTTGGGCGTGATACGCAGCAGCAGCGTAAGCTGCGTGAACAAGTGTCAGAACTTCGGAGGCTACTGTCCAACGCTGGTGTTACCGTGCCGCAAGACGACCCTAGTGATAATGAAGCAGACGACGACGATGCTTGGGTCTCTTTCGATGAAAAACCCGAGTCGCCCCAGAAGCGTCGCTTTTATCCCAGTGATTCGCGTCGTGTGTTGTCCCATGGTGCATCCATGCACGCAATGGCGTCAGGTGCGCCCGCATCTGAGTGGGTGGACACATCTACAGGCGACGATAGTGTGGTGATCAAGGAGCCATCGCTGGATCCATCACTTGCCAACTTGCTAAGTGGCTCTACGCTGCCGCGTTCTGAGAGCATGAGAAAATTACCGACGTCCAATGGCGGCCTGGACATGGAACTTGACGCGGGTGGTTATCATGTCAAGTCAGACATGCTTGATGTCGACACCATGACGGATACGCATCCTCTCGAAGCAGAGTTGAAGGAAGCTCGTGCCCAATTCCAGGCTGAGATCGAACGGCTTGCGAATGACCATAAAGCAGAGTTGGATGAAGTCCATGCCAAGCATAGTCATGCAATTTCTTCGTTGTCCACTGCTCACGAGAAAGCGCTCGATGACAAGTCGACGGAATCGTCAGCGACATTGGAGCAAATACGCACGGCTCATGCATCTGAGCTGGATCAGCTTCGTTCTAAACACAAGGATGAGCTACTCGAATTTGAGGCGTCTCGTTCCAAGGCATTGTCCTCCTTGGAAGCCAACCATACTAAGGCCATCCAAGATTTGAAACAGGCTCAAGCTGAACAAATTAGCTTGCAGCAAAACACTCATGCCGCGGCGGTCGAAGCATTAAAGCTGCAACACATCAAGGATCTTGATGCACGGACGGCGGATCATGAAGCTACGTTGAATAAGCTGTCAGAGGAGCACAAAGATGCTGCTGCACGCCATGAGGCAGCTCTGGCAGCGCTGAAAGCCTCGCATGCCACGGACCTGTCAGAGCAAAAAGTCGAGGCAGAGCGGCAACTTTCCAAACTCAAAAAAGAGCACGCTGAGACTCTCGCGGCTCATGAAAGTATCTTAAAACAAGTGCAGGAGGAGCACGCGTCAGCTCTTTCGACGCGTGCCAAAGCACATGACGAGGCGATAGCCAAGCTCAAGGATGAACATGCTCAATCCTACAAGGATCTCGTGACCCGGCATGAAACAGAATTATCTGACGCGAACAAGGCACTCTCGATGCACGAAGAGCAAATGGCCATGATGCGTGATGCGCATGCTTCCGAGCTCAAGGCCAAGATTTCTGAGCATGAAAAGATAATTGAAAGCCTGAAAGCAAGTCATGCTAAGGGACTTCACGAGCTTGTTGAGAAACATCAAGCTGAACTTGAACAAAAGGAAGCTTTGCATACGAAGGAGGTGGAATCCAAAATGGCTGAGCGCACCAGGGCATTTGAATTGCTTTCTAAGGGACATGCCGCAGAGCTTGAAAAGCAACGCAATGAATTCACTGAGGATCGTTCTGCACGCAACAAGACATATGGTTCGATTCTTGATAAGCTAAAGAAAGAACTCTCGGACAAGGTGGCCGAGCACGCTCAAGCAGTCAAATCACTACAAACTTTAAATGACCAGCACTCTCAAACTATTGAGGAGCTTATGGAGAAGCATAGAATCGCTCTTTCATCCAAGGACGCAGATCACCTTAATGAGAAGGATGCATGGCAAAAATCTATGGATATGCTGCAGACCAAGACTGACGAGTACCAGGCTGCTATCCAAGCTCTCGAGAAAGAGAAGCAGACTCTATTAGATGAGCACGCCAAGCGCATCGAGGAATTGACACAGTCGCATGAGTCCAGACTCTCTGCTCAGCGCAGTGAACATATTAAAGTCCTCGATTCTGACCGACAAACTCTTATTAACGAGCATGCCAAGGTTCTTGACGCATTGAAACGAGCTCATGCCAAAGAATTGAGTCAATCCATTGCTACTCATAATGATGCCCTTGCGTCACTCGAGAAACGCATCAAAGACGAATACGACCAGTCTATGAATGACCTGCATGCCAAACATGCTTTGGAGCTCGAAACGCTTAGGCAAAGTGTCGCGGAGGAACAGGCCAAGGCAACAGAAGCAGTTCGCGCTGGGCACGCTAAGGAGCTCGAGAAGCTACAAAAGCAATTGGCCGATGAGAATTCGCGCGCATCGAAAGCAGAGGAAAGTCTTCGCGCTAGGCATTCCGATGAGACCAAGGCACTAGAACAGCGCTTGGTTGAAGAGCAATCTAAGGCTGCAGAAGCTCTTCAAATGTGCGCAGAAAATGCCAAAACTGAAGCCGCAAAGGCTGCAGAAAATCTCCGCGCCAGTCACATGAAGGAACTTGATGCATTAAAGAGGTCTGCACACAACGAAGCTACGCAGAACGCGAAGGCCTTGGAAGAACTTCGCGCGAATCATGCGGATGAGCTGGAGTCTTTAAAGACAAAGCTGGCCAATGAAGCATCCAGGGCTGCTGAAGCTGCGGAAAAGCTTCGTGCCGAGCATGCTATGGAAATAAAAAGCCTCCAGCAGAATGCAGCCGATGAAGCGTCCAAGAGTATTGAGGCTTCAGAGGCTCTCAGTGCAAGACACGCGAAAGAACTTGAAACTCTCAAGCAACAATTGGAGCAAGGACAGGCTATCGCCATGGAAACCCTCCGTAACAAGCATGAAAAGGAGCTTGAGACGTACCAAAAGAAAGTTGCGGACGAGAAGGCCAAAGCTGGTGAGGCTACTGAGCAGCTGCGTGCCGAACATGTCAAAGAAATTCAGGCCCTTAAGCAGAGCTTGATGGATGAAATGACACAGGGCGCTGAGAAACTAGAGAAGCTTCGCTCTGAACAGGAAAGTCAACATAATGAATTTGAACGCGAGACAAAAGCCAAATATGCTGCTGAAGTGGCATCTCTCACAAAGAAACATGATGAGCAAGTCCAAGCCCTTCGAGAGCAGCTTACAGAACAAAATGAAAGGGCTAATAAGTCAATGGGGCAGTTGCAAACCGAACATGCTGAAGCTCTTAAGGCATTACAGCAAAGTATGGCTGCTAACTATGCCCGTGATCAGGAAGCTCTACGAACTGCACACGCAGCAGAGCTAGAAGAACTGAAGGAGACAATATCTGCCGAGCTGCAGTCTAAGCATGCCAAGGACCTCGAGGCTCTTCAGCAAACTGCCACGAGCGAGCAAACCACAGCCGCTCAAGCATTCGAGGCACTCCGTACTACACATGCGCAGGAGCTGGACACATTGAAGCAGCATATGGCTGCTGAGCAAACAAGTGCCTTGGAAGCCATTCGTTTGCAGCACAATAAAGATTTGGAGGCCCTAAAGAACAGTGTTTCGCTTGCGGAAGGTCGTCGTGACGAGCACGCTAGAGAACTTGAGGCACTAAGGCAAACACAGTCAGAAAAAGAAGCGCTTCTTATCAGTATTCAATCTCAGCTGAATGAAGCACAAACTGAGTACCAGAGACAGGCTCAGGCACATGCTACAGAGCTTGATGAACTTCGCCGCAAGCACGAAAATGATATCCAAGCCCTGCAGCGCACGCTGGACAATGAACGCGACCAGTATACCACTGAGCAACGAAAGGCAATGGATGCACTGCAAAAGGAACATAAGAGCGCGGTAACAAGCCTTATTGTCAAGCACGAGTCCCGGATTGCCGCTGCTCAGAATGAGCGACTTAGTTCGGCAGAAAGTACCATCAACTTGCTACAATCGCGGCGAGATGCTGCTGACAAGGAACATTCGGCGGCGCTGGAAAGCTTGACTGGGGAGTATGAGCAGAAGCTGAGCGCCCTAAAAGAGCAGCATGCTTCAGCTTTAGAGAATTCGCTAGCGAAGCACGCGGACACAAAAGCGGAGCATGAGGCTGCATTGGCATCACTTACCCGAGACCATGCCAAAGCCATCGAAATGATGGCCACGAAACATGCCGCTGATCTCGAACAGGCTCTTCACGATGCTCGTAACGCTCATGCAACTGAGTTGAATGATATGCGTGCATCGCATGAACACGCGCTCGCTTCAGTCTATTCCGAACATGCGACGCATCACATGGCCTTGCAGGACGCCGAGTCTCGTTTGCATATCTTGACAAGCAAAGTCGCCGAGGCGCAAAATGCACTCACTTCTATGCGCTCGGAAGCTGCTGAATATCGTGCTGCAGCGGAACAAGCTCAGGCATCGCTTGAAGAGCACCAACAACAGCTCGCCGCTCGAGAACAAGATGGCGACGATACGTTACGGGCTGAGCAAGCGTCTGAAATGCAAGCGTCTCGCCTGCAGCACTACGAGGCACTTTCTGCTGAGCTGCGCAAGCAACTTTCTCTGAAAAATGCTGAAATGGCTGCTGCGCTGCGTGCCAAGGAACGTGATATGGAAGAGCCTCTAGCGGAGCTTGCCGTATCCCGTGCTGAACGTGAGCGTCTCATGCAGCAGGTATCCGACTTGACGGCTCAGCTGCGTGAAACACGCGCGGCGCCACCACTGACTTGGACCGCTGGCTCTCAAACCCCACTTACGCGGTCCCCATCCGTGGCTACGAGTCACTATGCGTCGCCTATAAGCTCTCGAGGTGACCAGAGAACCGTTTCGGAAGTCGATGACGACCATGCGGTCGGGGAGGTTCCCGCTTGGGTCGGTACAGCGGCTGCTCCCGTTGCGTTGCCGGGACATATGAGCAATATTGATCCGGAGGTGGCTGATGCTATCATCCAGTGCATGCGTGGTGAATGGCTTTACAAGTATGCGACGAGCATGTTTGGCGCTGAGCGACGACACAAGCGTTTCTTTTTCATCAATCCATTTAATCGCACTATACACTGGACCTCCGAGGAGCCTCAAGCGTCGACTGCGGGGCACGTTGCGCGGTCCAAGAATGCGTTTATTGATCAGGTCGCTCTGATGGACGACTACAACATGAACCCGTCGGGTCTGTACTACCAGACGATTGTGATTCAGTCAGGACACCGTGAAGTTAAATTCACGGCGCCCTCCAAGGTGCGACACCGAATTTGGTGCACGGCACTGGGATATTTGCTCCAATCTACTGATTCGCCAGTAATGGGCTCAGCAAACGCGCCTGGCGCAAAGGTCTCCATCCCTCTTGAAGCGGGCAATACTGTTACATCCTTTAACAGCAGCCTGACTCCGATGAGGCCTAAGTCTATCTTGTCTCACTCACATTCGAACAACGATTCCTCATCGCATGTCTCAATTATTTCTCGTTCTATGCATCATGCACCACTCACTCGCCACTCCACCGTTCACGCTACGCCCCCCGTGCCACTGATTTCTCGGTCGACGCGCCGCTCTCACCCAGACAAACGCGTGCTCAGTGGTCCAAGCGCACAGCCACCACTGCGTGCGGCCGGTCTGATGGAGGGACCTGCTACCAAAGCTATTTTTAACCTGCCGCAACCTCCAAATGTGCCACCAGCTGTTATTTCTATGTCGACACCGTCTAAAGAATCTCGTCGGAAATCCACAAGGTGGTGGTAAACATACACAGTTTCTCTTGCTAATGTCTGCTACACATGTAGCCGTTATATAAATACAAATTTGAATGCAGATGTATTTATGCCGCACGCGCAGGCTGCGAAGGCAAAAGACCGAATCGCTTCTTGATTGTGATGCGGTGCCGCGAAAATTTGTCATCCGGCGAGAAACGAGCAGGATGAGCGGAGCGGGTCATAACACCACTTTCTGTCACCTTTTTTAAAGTGTATTGGCGCTTTCCATCCTGAACATGTTAGTCGGGTCAATTATACGTACCGGACCAAGTGTGTACATCAAATGCATGTCGGCTTGTTGGTCGTCGTTGCAAGGTAATAGAGACAGGCGATCGACGAAGAAACTTTGCCTGCCTGAACTTGGATTAGTCAGCAACATGAAGTGGCTGTCGGGCAACAGCCTTCAACACAATACACACATACGCACGACAAAATGTGGCGGAGGACTTCCTTCGTCGCGTCCCTGGCGGTGTGCCTCGTTGCTCTGTTTCAAGTAGCCTATGCCGTCAAGTTTGAACTGCCTGCTAGTAAGCACCCGAAGCCTCTCTGTATATGGAACTATGCCCTGGCAGATACGCTAGGTATTATTTCTGTCAACGTCGTGCCGCGTGTCTCCAAGACAGCCGACCAACAGAACGTCGAGGTGCGAATCGTTGACAGAACGCACCACAATGTGTATTTAAACAAAAAGGGCCTCAAGGGTGAGACACGACTTGCCATCAATACCCATCACAACGCCGATTTGGGCGTGTGTCTTTCCAACTACGGCAACGACGACCTGGTATCGGATATTGATCTCGATGTGCATCTAGGTGGCGATGCAGTAGACTACAATGCTATTTCTAATCAAGAATCCTTGTCAGGTATGGAGACGGAGCTTCGCAAGCTGGCGTTAATTGCTGATGAGATACTCGAGGAAATGGAATTTCTCAAGTTGCGTGAAATGCGCATGGCCGATACACAAGCCTCTACATTGAAGCGGGTGCATGGATTTTCCTGGATCATGATCTTTTCGCTAATTGGCCTCGGGATATGGCAAGTGTATCACCTTCATGGCTTCTTCAAGCGCAAATACCTTATCGATTAGCGTTTCGTTCTCTCCCGTCGACTGGCTAAATGCTGTTCGAAAAAAGCACGAACTGTTTCTTCACTCACGAGTTCATGATTTTCCGCATATGGCCGGAGATGGTCAAATAGCGCATCTCGCAAGTTTTGGTAGGCATGCAGCGACTCAATCATTTGCATTCGTGGTAAATGTGAGAGCGCAGCGACGGCACGGTCATAACTGGATGAAGTGGACGCGTTAGAATTCGTATCGTCAGTCTCTTCCGGTTCTGAAGGCTCATAGGTCTCTTCCTCCTCAAAAACAAACGGGTATATTTTTTGCCACTTTTGGGTGCACCCTGCACATCGACAGAGTGCTTGACGAAATTGTGAAGATAAATACACATCCATGCGATGGGCGTGGGCATGAGGATCCACTAATGGCGTTGGTTGTTGACATGTATCGGAGTCTAGGCGAGCACGTTTTCTTGATGCTAAGATTTCGAGATCTGGTGATGATCCTACCACTTCCCAACCGTTCTCATTGGGAAGAACCACGAGCCAGCCCGGCTGACCAAGGTAGGCTTGTAGCAAAGCAGTTTTTTCTTTTCGTACGCAAGCATTGCATATCATGGTATCGAAGTCATCTTGGGAGATAAGGGGCTTAGTAGCACCTTTGGGGTACAAGCTCGTACATGATTCATGTAGCCATTCTTCGCATACAAGACATTGAAACATATCCTCTTTTTCTGTCTCCGGATCATAATGTTGACCACGTTGGCAAACACAAAATTGGCCATCAAAATTCTTTGTATACACATTTTCATCATTGGGAATGTCCCAGCCTTTATTAGAGTCATGAAGACGTAAGCTGCATGGCTTAGCTCCTTCTGGATACCCCGTCTTTTGTTTATAGGGTGTCATGGGCCTGTGGCGATAAAGGTTTGGAGTCCCGCAATCACAACGAAAGTGCCTGCGATGGAACAATTCCACAAGGTCATGATCCGAATGACACGATACGCTGCAGCCCACGCAAACACCGCCGCCGCCACACGTTTTGCATGCGTATATTAACTGGCGTACGTATCCACGAGTATGTGTGCATACGTCGACGTGGTACGGAAAGGCTTCATTCGCCTGAGCTTCCAGACGCTCCTGATGATCAATGAGATCCTGTGCTGTGAAGCCTAATTCCGGGTCAATGTTAGGTGCCGCTGTGCTAGGGTCCGGCAAAGCGGGGATGGGTGACGCACGACCCTGATCCATTTCACGTGTTGGGCCCTGGTGGACTGTGGGGATAAGATGCGGAAGAATTTCTCGAGCCCAAAATGTGCCACATATTCGCACTACCCTAACCTCGATGCAGGTACGACTCTTCGTTTGGGCGCTAAGTGTGGCTATTCGTGCAATTTGTACGGAAAACAAAGAACAAGTTGCGCTCCAGGCGCGTACATTATTGCTTGATGACACCACATATTTCGTGGGTGCGTTGGGAACAGTGAAGAATGACGCAACTGCCTTGGTGGCGTACGAGTACTTTGCACCATGCTTTGACTCAAATGACAAGAGTACCTCTAACCCTGGCGATCTTTTGCTCTTGGCACTTCCAGCATCAGAACAGTGGCGCTTGGCTTTAAGACCCAATACTACGGCGACGCTGGCTGTTGCGTCGAGCCCTGACATGAACACAGTCGATGTGCGACATGGTCACATGTCGCCTGCAGGACGCTTACATTGGCCTGAATACAGACCAAAATGGCGTCGCGGCATGGCATCCAAAGGGCGTATGACCATGTATGGTCATATGCATCTGGTGACAAACTCGGAAAGCATCGACGCTCTAAGCAATTGCTTTGTCGCTCATCACCCTGACGCAGCTGCATGGGTGCCTGGCTCTCCACAGAGTCCTCACATTGCCAAATGGGTGCGTTTCTCTCCTGCAAAAATTCGCTATGTAGGCGGTTTTGGCGATGAGCATTTTATCGGTTCTGTGGATATGGACTTGTACCGCTCCGTTGAGCCTGGCCTCAATGAGCACAGAGCGCCTGGCTTGTACATGCAGACTGCTTGAACAAGAGCGCTGATTCGAGCATACGAGTACTCTGGCATGTAATCACCTAGTGAATTTGTGAATATATAATTCCACTTTGTATCATTAGACACCCAATACAGCAGGCTAGCATTCCATCATGCCATGCGACGCAGGAACACGACCGTGGTCGATGCCCATTCGGCCGAGAGACTCAGGCTTATCGTGGACGCGTGGCTACTCCGCATACCGATGCTACGTGGTCATGTCGGGGATCACGCCGGCAGCCAACGCATCTTTGTCCATATCCGCCCGGCTTGCGGTGGTTGTATGTCCTTGCCTAGTATGCTGGTGGCTGTACAATACTGCAACTGAGGCGGCGATATTGGCCCCATTGGTGTTTCTCCCCACATTGTGCATGTACGGTGCATGGGCTTGTGCGAATCATGCAAAGCCGGAACGGCGTGGTCAGCTCGAGACGATGGTGTGGATATACTTTTCCGTCAGTATTTTTGGAACTACCTTACTCGGTCTAGCTCAGCTTTTGGCCTACCTGATTGTTGTGTCGTTAGTCATGGGACCACATGCGGCAGAGTATTGGACCGAGTTTTTACGTGGAACGGTTGATGGCATGACAGTCGAAGAACGTGAGCGCCGAGCTGAGCTTGCTGGTACTTGGAAAAACTGGCTTCTTATTGTCTTGTTTTCTTTCGTTATGGCTGGTGGCTTTGAAGAGATTTTAAAATACTTGCCTGTGGCTTATGCCCGGTACCTCGAGCAAAAGCACAAGTGGAAGCGCGAAAGCGCGTACATTGACTTTGCCTTGGCTGGATCGCTCGGGATGGCTACCGTTGAATGTATCGGTTTCTTGCACGATACATATGCTGGTGGATCCCATGGTCTCCTTGCGCCTATTGTGACATTGGTACAACGCCAGATTGCCGGTACAACTGGCCATATGACGGCCTCAATGCTAACGTCGTTGCGTGCGACGCGCTCTGACTTTTATGGTCCAGTTCATTCATGGCTCTGGATTATCTCGCCGTCTATGATCCTACATGGTATTGCGATCATGACTGTGTTTATATCGTGTACTTTGGATGGTCACGTTGGATGGGTTCATCCTACAGAACTGATCTCTATTGCTGGTATGTATGGAAACTTCTTCTGTGTCGTCTGTGTCGTTACGGTTCTCGCTTATCGTGAACACAAGATCCTCAAGTCGCTTGGGCTTCATTCGAAGTAATTCGCACCTTGGCAAGGTCCACGGCCACACCAGCGGACAAAAGCGCATCCATCCACACTTTTTGAGGTTCATTCAATCGATCTTTCGGGCTCTTGACCTCCACAAAGCGCACTTGTCGGTCCTGATACCGCCAAAGGGTAAGATCAGGAAACCCAGTCGTACTGGCACCATTTTCACACAGTATGCGACACAGTGCTGCTAATGCAGTACCTCCGATGCACTCGGCTACTTCCATCACGTCATGGATAGGAAATTCGTCCCATCGGCAACCGATGGCATGCGTTCGTTTGGGACGCTCACGTGCATCCACCCGATGTATTATATCACACCCACCTGTTTCTTGTATTCGATGGAGTTGTGCCTCGATGGCCTCTTTTCGTGCTTCCAAAAATATATCTGTGCCCAAGTCCATTGGTGCGCGCTGATACGGTGTCTCGAATGCACCCGGAACAGAAAGAAAGAGAACGTCCCACATGAGCAGTACAAACACAAACAGTAAAATGCCTCCTTCACAGTGATACCCACGATATCCTTGTAGTGCGTACTGTTCTAAGCAATACTGTTCCACGGTACATGATGTCCCACAGATACTTTGCCATTGCGTGCGTCCGCCAGATTTGCGTTCCTTCGATGTCGTCGGCTTGGGTATACGTGCATCGAACGTCAGCACGGTTTGTCGTAGCATATTACGAGGCTGAATTAGGCGCCCATTCACACGTACGCCCTCGAATTCAACAACTCGAGGCTCGCGATGAGCTAAAACGAACGTCTGACGTGCCGATTTGGGTATTTTGAGCTGCGATTCCAGTCGAGCAATGCGTCGCTGGAGACTGAATGTATATGTTACATGTGTGTCTGGGTCGTGCAGTGCCTCTTGGCATATCACCAAAGCGTGTTGTTTGGAATCGTGCCGAGCAATCAGAATGGAAAGTCGCTCGTACCAAGACCCTCGACGCCCGCGCCAAAAGTAGCGCTGGGATAAAAGTTGTTTCAAGATATGAGATTCTCGATCATGCATACCTAGCCGCGCCAAACATTCACAGCCTTTGAACAGGACGCGTGTCAACGCCCAACCATAATGGAACCGCAGAAGATGACATCGATCGCGCGGAACACAAACAGGGTATACGGAACGCATTTCGTGGGTAGCTTCACGCCATGCAGGTTCACATGTGTCTAGAAGAGGGAGACACGCACGAGCAGAATCAAGACTCGACTTCATACCTTCCACAAAAGCGTCCATGTGCTCGACCAACTGCGTAGCTTCTTCGTAACGAAGAAGACAATCACGGTCAGGAAACATACTTGAGTCTCGCATGTACACATACGTCGGAAAAGTATATTTTCCAGTGCGAGAAAGCACGGCAGAGGTCAGCAACGAGCCCAATACTGGCTTTCCGCGATAGTACACGAATGCAAGCCGCTCCATGAGAGCGTAGACAGTGGAATCCAAACAGATGCAGCCACCATGCATAATGTCGGCCATGTACGAAAGAAGTCGATCGTGAGTTGGTTGCATGTTCATAGATAATTTATGCTGCTGGGAAAATAGCACAGCATTTGTTGGCTTGGCTGTGAGGTTCTTCAGCAACGTGTCACGGGTGCCCGAACTTTTTTTGCCAAGACGCTTGGCTAGAAGTTTGAGCTCGTCGACGGTCAGAAGTTCAAGGCGCCACAAAATATTGTCCTTTATGTCGCCATCCATCATCGAAAAACGATACGGTTCGAGTAGACTAGATGCAGCGAATGGCTGAGATAGTGCGCGAGCAGCACTGGAAAGATCTTCCACATCATTGTACTCCAATTTGTCCAGGCGATACCATTGTCCCTTCTTGCGTTGCAAAAGCCGAACAAACAAGTAGCGCGCATCGTAATGTAATTGAAAGAAAAACGAAAAGCAGGCATGTTCACTTGCTGTAAATAGATGGCTCTCCTTTTCCAACACAGCTCGAAGCATGTCTTGAAAGAGCTCGACATACATCGACTCTTGCTGGTATCTGCGCTTTAACACACGATCAGAAGTGACGTTCTGGGCATCGGACCCGTGCATCGCGCTTTGCACGGGTCCCTTTCCGAAAAAAAGAACGCTGCTTAGCATGCGAAGCGGTAGGTTCGACTTGCTTCGCATCGCGTACAGGCGGAGTTGAAGGTCTCTGCGTGTACTCACGTATAAGTTCGAGAGGATCTTCCCTACGCTTGCGCTCTTCATCTCTAAGCTTTGCTCGCTCAATTTCGTGTTCACTCTTCTTCTGATCAAGACCATTTTTTCTGTCCGCTTGCGTGTACCAGGGCTGAAGCTCTAGTTTGATCGATGAACCTGATGAATATTGGGATGGCTTGAGTAGCGTCTCAGCTTCAAAATAGCGATCAATATGTTCATAATCTGATAATGTATTGATGGGGTCCTGTCTCCCAGTGGCACCGTCGCGCTGCCGCCGTAGCTGTATAATGCGGTCATGGCGATTTCGTGCAGCTACACGCTCTTTTTCATCCACATCAGCTTTATATGCCACTTCTTCATCTTTCTTTACGCGATCTATATTTTCGCGTCTGTATGGATGATAGCTCTTGTGTTGTGCAAGATGCAAAGGCATGCTATTTGGTCTAGACGCCACCAAGGCAATGAACAACAGGTTAGGATGATGACACCCTGGTCGAAATCGTGTGGAGATGTGGAGATGTAACGTACGCGCGCGCTGATTGGTCAAGTGAGGCTGGCACAAATAATACGCCTGACCTGGCGCGCGCCTGGCTGGCTGGCGCGTTGGGAACAACACAAGACCGTCAAACCGACCATATTCGTTTGTCGACATGAGCCAAAATATGGGCATCTTTCCGTCTGACCCGGACAGGAAAGATGTCTGGGTGCCAGACAAGGTACATGGCTATATTGCTGCGTACGTTGTCCAAGAAAAAGACGACCAGAGCCTATGTTGTCTTGCCACGGGAAATACTGTCACGGTGCCCACCGCATCTCTGAGCGAGATGAATCCTCCAAAGTTTGATAAAGCCGCAGACATTGCGGATCTAACGCACTTGAATGAAGCTAGTGTCGTGCACAATCTGCGCCAGCGCTACTTTAGTAATTTGATATATACGTACAGTGGCTTGTTCTTGGTGGCTGTGAACCCGTACCATGCGTTGCCCATCTATACTGAGCACATTATTGAGATGTACAAAAACAAGCGCCGCGAAGAAAATCCACCGCATATCTTTGCGGTGGCTGATGGTGCTATGCAGAATATGCTAAACGGACACTCGAACCAGTCTCTCTTGATCACGGGTGAGTCAGGTGCCGGCAAGACCGAGAACACCAAACGCGTCATCCAGTACCTTGCAGCCACAGCGATGGACGCCGATGCAGCTGGACCTTGGCATGCGGGTGAACCGCTGGGATTACTAGAGCGCCAAATCCTCCAGGCAAACCCAATCTTGGAGTCATTTGGAAATGCGCAAACTGTGCGGAACAACAACTCGAGCCGTTTCGGCAAATTTATCAAGATTGAGTTTTCTGCGACTGGCACAATTGCTGGAGGCAACATCGAATGGTACCTCTTGGAAAAAAGCCGAGTTCACAGTCGCAACGCAAACGAGCGCAACTTCCACATATTTTATCAGCTTCTCCGCAGTCGTGACCAGACACTGTTGCAAAGCTTAAAGCTAAGCTGTTTTCCTGAACATTATGCGTACCTTGCGAATACCCGCAAGGATGTGGAAGGTATTGATGACAGCATCGAATTTTCTGGTTTGCTAGATGCTCTGCGCACCATGGGCTTTACTATGGCTGAAGAACATGATCTTTTCCGTGTTATCGCCTTGATTTTACACCTTGGTAACATTGAACTAACAGAAGATCGTTCCGGTCAGGCTCGCATCACGAATTCGGATCAGCTCTCGTTGGTGAGTGAGCTGATGGGCGTTGATGCGGCTCAGTTAAATACAGCCCTTGTTCGGCCCACGGTGCGTGCCGGCCGCGAGGCTGTGTCGCAGCAGCGTACCAAGAAGCAAGTCACAGAAGAGGTCGCTGCACTTTGCAAGACCATGTATGAGAAAACGTTTGGGTGGCTGGTGGATAGGATCAACCTAGTGTTGGATCGCCCCACTAGCAAGTCGCAGTTTATTGGTGTGCTGGATATTGCAGGTTTCGAGATCTTTGATACCAACTCTTTCGAACAGCTTTGCATCAACTACACGAATGAAAAGCTTCAACAATTTTTCAATCACCACATGTTTATGCTAGAACAGCAAGAATACGCGCGTGAGATGATTCAGTGGGATTATATGAATTTTGGTCTAGACCTGCAACCAACCATTCACCTTATCGAGTCGACGTCACCTATCGGTATTTTAGCAGCTCTGGACGAAGAGTGCATCATGCCTCGCGCTAGCGACGATACATTTACAGAGAAGCTTACAAGCACATGGTCACCGCCCAAGTCTGGGCCTGATGCTGCTTCATCCAAGTTTCTGCCATCACGTCAGGTCAGGCGATTCATTGTGCGCCACTACGCAGCCAACGTGGAGTACAGCACCGATAACTGGCTCGATAAGAATCGCGACCCGCTCAATGACCATGTTGCACGTGTGCTAGCGACTTCTGCACAGCCCTTCATCTCGTCTCTTTTTGCGGGAATGGCCGAAGAGAGCAGTGGTGGTGCCCCCAAGAGTCGGCGTGGCACTTTCCGTACTGTTGGCCAGCGGCACAAGGAACAGCTCGTTTCGCTGATGGCCCAGTTGGACTCAACACAGCCTCACTTCGTCCGCTGCATTGTACCTAACACTGAAAAGCGACCAGGTCGCATGGAACTTCCATTGGTCCTCGATCAGCTGCGGTGCAATGGTGTGCTGGAGGGTATTCGTATTGCGCGACTTGGCTTTCCGAATCGATTGCCGTTCACTGAATTTGTGAGTAGATATGCACTCCTTGCTTCGAGCGCATATGGAAAGCAATCTATGGATGGCCGTGTACAGTCGGGCTATATTGCCGAGTCTATTGGTCTTGATCCTGCATGTTACAAGATTGGTTTGACCAAAATCTTTTTCAAGGCTGGTGTGCTTGCTGAGCTGGAAGAGCAGCGCGATGCGTATCTGCATGATGTATTCACGCGTTTTCAAGCATCATGTCACGGATATGGAACGCGGCGCATCGTTCGTAAAAGACTTCGTCAACGCGCTGCTAAGCAAGTGCTTCAAGAGAGTGCTCGAGAATACAAGAAACTCGAGTCAAATGCTTGGTGGCGATTGTACATGCGTCTCCTGCCTCTGCTTGCCGCATCGCACGATGATGACGAAATCAAGCGGCACGAAATGGAAATGGCTGTCGCTCGTGAGCGAGCTTTGCGTGACGAACAAGAAAAGGCGCGTTTAGTCGAACTTGAGAGCAGGCTGACAAAGCGATGTGATATGCTTCAAGAACAGTTAGATGACGAACGTACGAGCCATGCATCTACACAAGACACTCTCAACGGTACAAAGCAACGCCTGGCAGAAGCAGAAGCAGAGCTTAATGATATCCAAGCTGAGCGCGAGGGATGGTCTCGTGAGGCGAATGATCTACAGCGGCAGATGGACGAAGGAGCACAACGCGAAATGGATATTCAAGCTGAGCTTGCAAGTGTTTGTGAACAATTGAACAAGCAACTGTCGTCGCGTGCTGTGCTTGAACGTGAGCATAGTGAGGCAGTTGATCGCGTTTCATCGCTGGAAACGATGCTGGATCAAGCCCGTGTTTCTCTAGACGAGCACGTTCAACACGCTGAACGGCATATCGAAGACTTGGCGGCTAAGCATGAGGCCGAATTGCATGGTGTTCGAACAGACTTGGAACTTGCGCGACATCAGCTTAGCAAGTCGGATGCATTGAGCGAACGTCTGGCGATGTTGGAAGCAGAACGGCAACAGCTGCAGGAGGCGCACATTTCTGTGCAGGCCACCCTAAGTGAGCGTGAGGCCCATTTCAAGCGCGAGGAAGAAAAGCGCGAGGCTCTACAGGGAGCACTGGCAAGTGCTCAGTCAGAATGTGCAATGCTGCACGAAAAGCTCAAACATATGAGCGACAAGTTGCGTGAAACTAACCAGCTTCGGGACCAAGTCAACGAGACGTATGCATCCGAATGTCGAACAAGCAAAACCATCATGACTGAGCGCGACAATGTGCGCTCTGAGCTCTCAGCTCTGCGGCAAGAATACGCGAAGGAAAAGGAAGAGATGCAGCGTGAAATTGCTGACAAAGGTGCCGAACTTAAGAAGGCACACAGCAAAGCGTATGCCCTGGAATTGGAGAACCGTCGCCTTGAGACGATGCAAAATAAAACAACGGTGGAACATGTGCACGTATTGGAAGAGGCCAAAAAGTATACAGACCGTCAGCTTTCCGATGTACAAAACGAGCTGCAGGAACTGTCTACCTACACGCGTTCTCTTGAGCGAACGCGTGCGCGCATGCAACAAGGTCAAGAAGTGCTATCGCGCACGGTGGGTGGTCTTAGTATCGAAGAGGCCATTTCGCAACGTGATGAGGCCCGTTCTGCCTTGGAAGAGGCCGAGAAGACGTCTTCAAACCAACTAAAAATGGCACGCGCCGAGTACGAAACACGCATCAAGAAGCTGGAAGACGAACTGCGTCGGATGTCCAAGAACCACCAAACAGAAAAGGCACTCACATCTCTCGGAAGTGGACGCAAGTCACATGCTGCAGCCGCTAGGCAGGTCTTGGCCGAAATCCAAATGGAAACTGAGCTTCTCGCAAAAGACCTGGCGCGCGCTAGTTCCTTGCACACACCATCTCAGTAGATTGAGTACAGTCGTAGCAAGCTTGTATATGTTTAGTCATTATATCGACGCGCCGCTTACGCGCCAACGAGACGCGACCCTGGCTCATCACAGCGTTGCCAGGGGATTGAGCGCGAATCCTTTCAGGCTCATATGTGCCTTGCACAGCAATGAAAAACACTGCGACTAGCAAGAAACGTCAAGGAGATTCCAAGGCCCAAGCTCGTCAGAAGGTGCGGGAAACATGGCGACTTTGTGCCTTTTGTTTAGGCACGGAGGAGCAGAATCGACACACGAACCAATCGGAGCCTCTCGTCGAGTGTAGTGAGTGTCACAGCTGCGGGCATCCAACATGCATGGACTGGGATCGAGAAGGCAAAAAATACGCCATTGTACGCTCGTATAAATGGCACTGTATGGAATGCAAGACATGCGAACGGTGCCATGGCAAGGAGAATGACGATCAAATTATATTTTGCGATCGATGTGATCGGGGTTGGCATATCTATTGCCTGCGACCTGCTCTCAGTAAACTACCTAAGGGTACGTGGTTCTGTCCCCTGTGTAAACCAGTGGAAAAACATGTGCCTGCCTCACCGGCCCCCCAGTCTCGCGCACCTTTACCAAAGCGTAAAATTGAGTCGGCTGCTCCCCACAGAAAAGTCATTCGAATAAAACGATCCAGCGCAGGGGAAAACGAAAAGGCATCACAGACCACCTCATGTGCTGATGATGCGCCTTTTAGTGGCCTGTTACAAGGTGATGACGCTGAAACCAAGATGAATGAACCAAATAAAGATGATATGGAGCGATTCGAGCGCAGTAAACGCGCGGCTATGAACTGGTTGGGTGGTTCTTTAAATGAACAACTTCCAAATTCAAAGCATGTGTCTGGCGTCGATACCGTTTCCACTAACGCCAATGCTGCCCACACTGGTAAAGCCTTGCCTATATCCATGATCCGGTTTGGAGCCTTTGATATTAACACTTGGTTCCAAGCGCCATTCCCTGAAGAATATAGTCTTGTGCCTGATGGACGCTTGTGGATGTGTGAGTTCTGCCTCAAGTACATGAAAAGTCGATTTATGGTGACGCGACATCGCATGAAATGCATGATGCAGTTTCCTCCAGGTCAAGAGATTTATCGTGCTGGCAACATTTCGGTATTTGAAGTTGACGGAAGCAAAAATAAAATCTACTGCCAGAATTTGTGCTTGCTTGCCAAATTGTTTCTCGACCACAAGACACTGTACTATGATGTTGAACCTTTTCTGTTCTACGTGTTTGTGGAGAGCGATGCATATGGTTCGCACTTCGTCGGGTACTTTAGCAAAGAAAAGCGTTCGCCCATGGACTATAATGTTAGCTGCATCATGACCCTTCCCATTCATCAACGCCGAGGATGGGGCTATTTTTTTATCGAGATGAGCTACTTGCTTTCACGGAAAGAAAAGCGCCGGGGTTCTCCAGAAAGGCCGCTCTCTGATCTTGGTTTCCTAACATACCGCAGCTACTGGCGCTTGGCTGTTTTTCGTGTACTTGATGCTGACCCAGTATGCTCACTTGAGGACATTTGTTCTCGCACAGGCATGAAGATGGATGATGTCCTCTATACCCTTCAAGACAACAATATGTTGGAGGTATTCCACAATGAAGCATCGACTGGTCGACTTCCCACCGAATATGAAGCCTCTAAATTTGCCGACGAAAAAAAGGTCCCTCCAAATGATTATCGTATTGTGTGTGACTCGGAGCACATACGCGCAAGCCTAGCAAAACACGATGCGAAAAATTACGTGCGTGTGGATCCCACAAAATTACGGTGGACGCCTTTTATACATAAGCGCACTGGACTTGAACCCATAACATCGAACGAAGTGCCGGGATAAATAGCATATACGTATACATTTCTATGTTTCCATTGAGTTCGGTTGAACAGGTATAGGTGCGGAAGATGTTTCATCGATATGACTTGCATCGGGCATATTGCCCTGGTCAACATCCATTGTATCCGTTGCGGCTCCTGTGGCTGTCATCTCTGTTGGTGGAGCATCAGAAGCTGCGGATGCGGCAGCACGGGCGGCTTTAGCGCGTTCTCGACTCTGTGCTGCCGCTTCAGCCTTTGCTGCCGCATGCTTTTGTTGCAGGTCACGATACGCTTCGAGTTGTATGCGAAGCTCCTTACGCATAGGAGCGGGGAAATCAAGCTCGCGCATGGCATCCATAACATTATTGGCAGAGATGGTTTTGCTTCCGCGAGCAATGGCGACGTCATGCGAAGCGGCGGCTGAGGGTTAGACATCGTGCGACGTACTCAAATAGCTCACAAATACGGAGGCTGACTTCACAAGTGCTGTCATAGTGTCTTTACGCAATTGCATGAACTCGGGGATCTTCGTAAGCTTCCATTGGTATACGTACATCAGTTCGCGCAATTTTAGCGATAGATGCTTTGGGGAGTTCAAATTGATCCAGACCTAAGCCAAAGGTGCCGCCAGCAGCATTCGTGGCACTCATATTTCGCGCAGAAAGCTCTAGATTTTCTTTCATAGATTCAGCATTTTCATGCTCATCTACCTCGGGAGCTGTTTCGTTTATGCGTTCTGTTGCATCTGTGCCCATAATGCACGGTGAAGGTCGTTCAACGTTGCGACGCGAGACGCGCATTGGGTGACGCGCACCTGCACACATAATTCCACATCATCGACACTTGCGACCAGTGCGCCTGTGCTTTCGTTCACATTAGCACAATGGGAGAAAATGGGTATCTATGTCATAGAAAGGAATGTATGAGAGTATATTAGGGTGCCCAGATTTTTACGCCGAGATCCACAGAGCCTGTAGCAACGACATTTACAGGCTGCATGTGAGATTCAGGGGAAGCCGACGAGGACGTGTCAACGTGCGTGCGGCCCCAAGCCATGCACGTAGCAAAATGATTGTGGCATTCAAAAGCTTTGAGGCAACGAGCTGTTGATAAATCCCACACACGCATGGTTTTGTCATCCGAAACAGACAGCAGAAACTTGCCGTTGGGAGAAAAGGCCACAGCACGTACCCAGTTATCATGGCCTGACAATGTACGAAGGCACTGGCCCTGTTGGCTCCAGATCCGTACAGTCTTATCGCGCGATCCGGAGGCAAGATATCTGCCTGGCTCTGGCTTGTCCGGAGATCGCATACCTAGAAGTTTTTGGATAGACTCGTACGAAGATGAGGGCGCGAATGCGACGCATTCTACAACATGCTCATGGCCACGCAATTCATGACGCAATTCACCAGACGCAGTGTCCCAAATGCGCACCTCTTGATCACTTGATGCACTGGCAATCCATCGGCCGTCAGATGATACATCCACTGCACGGACCCAATCATGATGGCCTAATAACGTGCGTGAGCAAAATCCGGATGTCACTTCCCATATCTTGAGCGTCTTGTCGCGACTGGCCGTGATAATATGCTGGTCTCCGGGCATAAACTGAATACCAGACACACTATGTTCATGACCATGTATGGTGCGCACATTTTTCCAATCATTATTACCGTCCCAAATTTTTATACTCAAGTCAGACGAGCACGACGCAATATATTGTCCTGAATGGTCGAAAGCAATGCCTTGAATGGATTTTGTATGGCCCTTCAACGTTTGTTCTAGTTCACCTGTTTCCCAGTCCCAAATCTTGATGGTAGAATCCTCACTAGCCGTGGCCACGAGCGAGAATCTTGGATGAAACGCTACACTAGTTACAGGCTGGCGGTGGCCTAAGAGCACATGACGGGCCGGTGGTCGAGGGTACCAATCCTGCACAGAAGCACCACGCCGTGCACTAGGAGCGGTCTGCAGTTCGGCCTCCAATTCCGACACCTTGGCAGATAAATCCATGTTCTTTTTCTGCAAACGGATGGTACTGAGCCACTTCTTCTCTAAAAGGTTGGCATATTTACCCTTTGCGTCAGGCTCGTACGCTGCAAGGGACGCATCGCGCTTCAATGCTTCGAAGGTCTCATGGAAACCAGACGTATGCAAGTATTCGAGCAAGGATTTGTGCCTGAGATAAGTATGTATCAAACGTACAGCTCGTCACGTTGACGATCAGACAAGGCACTATTCATAAGCCCCCACGAGCAAAGGAGGGCGATCTGTCACCGTAGATCCATGCTCCGCAAGCAGCCTACACCAAAGATTCACGTGGCGCCACGTGGTGTGTTACTCCTAGGTCGTGTTGGTCTCTCGAAGGGTGCGACGTCTACGATTACAACACAGCATGGCGCGAGAACGTGACAGTGGCGACTCTGCTCTTGCGGCCGTGCAGGTGGCTGTTCGTATACGACCAGATGCAGTGGATGATATCACGCAGACGGTGTCTCGATTCGCGCGACCTGCGGTAGAAGCAACCTCGACCACAAGTGTGGTACTAGAGCCATCGGTTCTGCCGGTGGGCATGCGCGATTCACGGTATACTTTCAACTTTGATCAAGTGCACGCATTTGATGTAAATCAGACCGAGCTATACCATGAAAGTGTGGAGCCCCTTGTGCGCCGCTTTATGGACGGATTCAATACGACAATCTTTGCTTATGGACAAACTTCCAGCGGGAAATCATACACCATGGGAACGTCAGAGGCAACGAATAGCATTTGCACCGATACCCCTTTTGTCGATATGGACTTGCATGTGGGAATTATTCCACGCGCGGCGCACCAGATTTTTCAATCTCTTGAAGAGATCAACGCTGAAGGCGAGGAGTGTACAGTGAGCGTAAGTTTTTTAGAACTGTACAATGAGGACCTGATCGACCTTTTATCTGATGCATATGGACAGCGAAATAATATTCAAATTCGTGAAACACGCACAGGCGATATTGTGTGGACGGGCCTTGCTCAGCGATCTGTATCCAACGCACAGGATGTTGTAAAGCTATTGCAGGATGGGATGGCTATCCGACAAACACACGAGACGGAAATGAATGCACAGTCTTCTCGTTCGCATGCCATATTCACAATTTCTTTAATCCGTAAGCATCGTGCGAAACCTGGTGCTCAAGCGGAGCGTGCCTCATCCTCATTGGGGCGCGCAAGTCCAGAACGTGCATTTGCCACACCACGCACGCCTAAGACAAGTTTGCCCACGCTAGGTGTCCGTGCAACCGTTTCGCGTGCAGGCTCACCGACTCGGCCCCAGACGCCCACGCGCCCGGTTGTGCGTGGCACGCCATTACGTCGAGCTCCCGTGGAAGACACCGTCGTTGTTACGACAACAAGTAAGCTGCATTTTGTTGATTTGGCCGGCTCAGAGCGCTTGAAGCGCACTGCTGCCACCGGCGACCGCGCTCGCGAAGGAATTGCGATCAATTCTGGCCTGCATGCATTGGGTAATGTGATCAGCGTCTTAAGTGATCCAGGAAGGTCAAAGCGCCCGATTCATGTGCCATATCGAGACAGTAAACTGACTCGGCTTTTACAAGACAGTCTCGGAGGTAACGCACACACTCTTATGATCGCATGTATTTCTTCTACTGAAGGTAATGCGGGCGAAACTTTGAACACGCTTCAGTACGCACAACGCGCCCGTAACATTCGCAACAAGGTTGAGCGAAATCAAGTTGAGCCTGGCTGGGACAATGTCGCGTATCTGCAATCGCAGGTGCTCTCCCTGCGACACGAGCTAGGACTTGTGCACAGTTCCAGGGAGCTTGTGGCGTCTTCACCAAAGCGAACCACACACCTTATGCCCTCTGAGCACGAGCGTGAGCTTCTCGCCTGGCAGGAAAAGTGCTCGGCACTTAGCCAGAAAAATGTTCAACTTAGTTTTCAGCTGGTGCAACGCGAGCAAGAGCATCGACATAATTCGTCGTCAGTCGACTTCTTGCAGGCGGCAGAGCCTGTGATTGTCGAGTACGAAAAAACCGTGGATGCACTTGAGGGACAGTTGAGTATGCTCAAGGCAGCTGTAGCTCATTTGGAGCACTCGGTACAGGAACAGGTGTCAGAGAATGTGGCGCTGTCGGATCGGGCTACGAAGGCTGAAAGGCAGATGGATGTGTTGCGAAGTACGATGCGGGATTTACATGAGCGCCTGGACGAGCGAAATGCGCGTGTCGAGACCCTCGAGACCGAATTACGGCGTGCATCCATGTCTACATCAAGCACAACACCTTTATCTTTCTCGCGCTCGTCACGAAGCAGTTCCATGTCATCAGATCCTGGCGTGTTGCAGCAAAGGCCTTTTGGCGGTATCCTGGATTACAAAGGACGAAACCCGAGTAATCGAACTTACCGTGTCACCACGACACAGTCTCGAGCAACGAGCGATGTTGATACATACCCGACGAGTCAACTTGGCCTGCCACGCAGTCCATCGTCCTTGGAGCAGCAGCCGCTTTCGAAACGTCATGCCTCAGAAACAACAAGTCCGGATGAGCTTCCGACTGTACATATGCATTGAGTCACTTTTTACATTCTACTTGCTCAGTGAAGCCAGTACCCCATCGTTGTAGCCCGGTTGTGGGTCGAGCGACTGAATCGTATCAGGGTTCACGGGCTCGCTAGGGCCCGATGGAAGTTTGGCACGACGAGCTTGGACTCCAGCGCGCAAAATGTCCAGCGCCTCTACAGTCATGTCCCAACCCATGCATGCGTCAGTAATCGACTGGCCGTACGTGAGATAGTTAGGGCCTTCGGGTGGCACGTTCTGACGGCCTTCGACCAAGTTGCTTTCCAGCATTACACCCATAATGCTCTGGGCATTCTCGTCTCCCATAGCAAGTTGATCTGAAATGCTGCGAGCCGCCTTCAGTTGGTTTTCATGCTTCTTTTCGCTATTGCCATGACTGCAATCGATCATGATGCGAGCTGGAAGTCCAGCTTCCAAAAGTGAAGTGCGAGTTTGCGTAATGTCTTCTGGATGGTAGTTTGGACCCTTGTTGGAGCCTCGAAGAATAACATGGCACTTATCGTTACCTTCTGTCTCAACAATGGCAGAAATACCCTGTTTGGTGACGGACAAGAAATGGTGTGAGCTAGAGGACGAACGAATAGCGTCCACAGCAATCCTTACAGAACCATCTGTACCGTTCTTAAATCCGACAGGCATGCTGAGCCCACTCGTTAACTCACGGTGTACTTGCGATTCGGTCGTTCGTGCACCAATTGCACCCCACGAAACTAGGTCCGCCGTGTATTGAGGAGTAATAGTATCCAGAAACTCTGTGCCCGCAGGAAGACCAATGTTGGCCACCTCCAACAGAAGACTACGTGCCAAGCGAAGGCCTTTGTTGATTTGAAACGAGCCGTCGATGTTTGGGTCATTAATCAAGCCCTTCCAGCCAACGGTCGTTCGTGGCTTTTGGAAATACACACGCATAATGATGTGAAGGTCATCCTTCGCTGTTTCAGCGTATTCATGCAGTCTTTTTGCATATTCAATTCCAGCTCGCGCATCGTGGACTGAGCAAGGGCCTACAATCACGACAAGACGGTCCTGTTTGTTATTGAAAATGGCCTCCGTGTCGTTTCGACCCTTCGCGACAGTTTCCAAAGCCTCGATAGTGAGTGGCAGTTCCTCCATAATGATTTGCGGTGGAACGAGTGGCTTTACATTTTTGATATGGCGGTCATCCAGTTCATTGATTTTGTCTGCAGGCGACATGGCGGCAAGAATGTAGTGTGCTAGTGCATTGTCCACCAGATGAAATAGCTTGCATATGAGTCAGAGTGGAGCATCACGTGAGCCAGTCTTGTCGCCCAGGCGTGACGCTTCGTGCAGCTAAACTCGACATGACGGCCGAGAGAAGTAAATCAGCCCAGGACCAATGTGCTTAGTAGCTGCATAAATACCGCCTGTTACGGAAGCCCAACGCGGACTTGTGCAGCTGGTGCCAAGTATTTGGCAAACAAATTTAGCGACGCGTCCCACCGCGTTTTATGCACGATGTCGGATGACGAGCACGACTACAATAGCGCAGGACCTCTCGATGACGAGGATCTCTCTCTTCCAAAGGCCACAATCCAGAAGCTGATCCAGGAGTACCTTCCAAAAGATCTTAGCTGTGCAAAGGAAACGCGCGATCTTCTGACAGATTGCTGTGTGGAATTTGTTCATTTGGTTTCAAGCGAAGCAAACGAGGCATGTGAAAAGGACTCAAAAAAGACGATTGCACCAGATCATGTAGTCAAAGCTCTCAACGACCTGGGTTTTGGCAAATATACACAGGAAGTACAGGATGTACTAAATGACCATCGACAGCATCAGAAAGAACGTGAACGCAAGGCATCTCGATTTGAACTTAGCGGCTTGTCCGAAGAGGAGCTGCAGCGCCAGCAGGAAGAACTCTTTGCCGCTAGCAAGGCGCGTTTTGAGGCGGCGAACTAATCAGAGCTTCGGTCTATATCTCTATCTTAATCGATAACGCGCCATTTGTAGTGTAGGTTGATTGATGCGTCCGTCGTTGTTCCATTCTACCCAGCCCAAGACCCCTCCATAATATAGTGCATAATTCCCATGTTCGCTTCATGCCTGCGCTGTAAGATGTGTCCGTACGATTCCGGCATCAATATATGCGTGTCGGCCTTGTGCCTCTCTCATTATATAGCAAGAGAGCACTAGTCCGTCTACATTTTCATCGCTTAATCCAATTCCAACGCTGTATTATGAGTGTATCTGCACCGCTGGATAAGCGCATAAATGGAACGCAGCTTGCTGGTTCCATTCGACAATCCGTTGCGGAACGTGTCAGGTCACTCAAGGAAAAGCACACCGGTTTTCAACCGCGACTCAGCATCATTCAAGTGGGTGAAGATGGCGCTTCATCCACATACATTCGTATGAAGAGCAATGCGTCAGCTCAATGCGGTATTCGTGCGGATCACATCAAGTTACCTGCTGGTTCAACGGAGGCGGAGATCACAAATAAGATCCGCGCCCTGAACGAAGATCCGAGTGTGGATGGTATTCTAGTCCAGTTGCCTCTCGGTGACCACATCGACTCGGAAGCTGAGCGACGGATCACTGAGGAAGTCACTCCTCGCAAAGATGTGGATGGATTCCACACGATTAATATTGGGCAATTGGCATCCAGAGCCTGTAACCCTCAGTTTGTGCCATGTACGCCCGCTGGTATATTGCGTCTCCTCGAGACAGTCTGCTCTAATGACCTATCTGGCAAGTTTGCAGTCGTAATGGGCCGCAGTGATATTGTCGGTAACCCAGTGTCTCATTTGCTTCGTTCGCGAAATTGCACGGTGACTCAGATGCACAGATACTCGACCAATGTGCAGGAAATTCTGGCTATGGCTGATATTGTGGTTGTCGCCATTGGACAGCCTGGTTTTGTGCAGGGCTCCTGGCTTAAGAAGGGAGCTGTGGTTATCGATGTCGGTATCAACTATGTGCCTGATGCCACCAAGAAGTCGGGTGAGCGCCTTATAGGTGATGTTGACTTTGCATCCGCGTTACCCGTCGTGAGCGCCATCACGCCTGTGCCTGGTGGTGTGGGCCCTATGACCGTCGCTATGCTGATGGAAAATGTTCTCATTGCTGCTACACGCCGCGCCGAGTATGAAGCCTCGCATCCACGCGGAGTCACAACCTTAAATCCGCTCACAATCCAACGCCCCGTGCCTTCTGATATTGAGATCGCACGTGCGCAGGTGCCGAAAACACTCAACACACTGGCTCAAGAGATTGGTATACTACCTAGTGAACTGGAGCAGTACGGTAACACAAAGGCCAAGGTCTCGTGTGAAATATTAGACCGCCTTTCTTCTCGCGTGAATGGAAAGTACATTGTCGTGGCAGGTATCACGCCGACACCGCTTGGTGAGGGCAAATCCACCACGACTATTGGACTGGCTCAGGCTTTGGGTGGTCATTTACGGCGACCCGCCTTTGCTTGCGTCCGTCAGCCATCTCAAGGACCCACATTCGGCATCAAGGGTGGGGCCGCTGGCGGTGGATACTCGCAAGTTATTCCTATGGAAGAATTTAATCTGCACTTGACGGGTGATAACCACGCGGTTATGGCAGCAAACAACTTGCTGGCTGCAGCTATTGATACACGTATGTTTCATGAGGCTACTCAAAGTGACACTGCTCTGTACGACCGATTAACCCCGTGTCAGAAAGGCGTCCGTAAGTTTGCGCCTGTGATGCTCAAGCGATTGCGTAAGCTGCAGATTCATAAGACTGATCCAGATGCTCTGACGGAAGACGAGCGCCGCCGCTTTGCGCGTCTTGATATTGACCCGGCCTCTGTGACATGGCGTCGTGTCGTCGATACCAATGACCGGTATTTGCGTCAGATTACAATAGGCGAAGCACCTACTGAAAAGGGCTTCACGCGCAAAACAGGCTTCGATATAGCCGTGGCGTCAGAGTGCATGGCTGTGCTAGCGCTCAGCCGCGATTTATCGGATCTGCGTGAGCGTCTCGGAAATATGGTTATCGGTTCAAACAAGCAGGGTGAACCGATCACAGCTGACGATCTTGGCGTGGGTGGTGCGTTGGCCGTGTTGATGCGCGATGCAATTAAGCCGAACCTGATGCAGACTCTTGAGGGCACGCCTGTATTTGTCCATGCTGGTCCATTTGCCAATATTGCTCACGGAAACTCATCAATCCTCGCTGATGCCATTGCTTTGAAGCTCGCTGGACGCGAGGCGGATGAACCAGCTGAGAGTGCGGGTTATGTGATTACTGAGGCAGGTTTTGGTGCCGATATTGGCATGGAAAAGTTCTGTAATATCAAGTGCCGCGAAAGTGGATTGGTACCGGATGCCGTTGTGCTCGTAGCAACGGTGCGTGCACTAAAGTCGCATGGCGGTGGTCCAGACGTCTCGCCAGGAAAGCCACTCAGCGTTGTGTACACAAAGGAAAACATCGAACTTCTCGATAAAGGGTGTGGAAATTTAGCGAAACATATTCAGAATGCCAAGCAGCACGGTCTCAAGGTGATTGTGGCAGTTAACAAGTTTGCTACTGACACTGAGGCCGAGTTGGATTTGGTCGCGAAGCGCTCATATGAAGCAGGGGCGGACGCTGCCATACCGTCAGATCACTGGGCTAATGGTGGAGCGGGAGCTGTCCAACTCGCTGAGGCTATCGTGGAACTGCTGCAACACAGCGAATCGCAGTTCAGGTTCCTTTACGACCTCGATCAGCCCATCGAGGCCAAGATTGAAAAGATTGCTCGCTGCATGTACGGTGCAGACGGAATCGAAATCACACCAGAGGCTCAAAATCAGATATCTACTTATACCCGCCAAGGGTATGCACACTTACCTATCTGCATGGCCAAGACACATCTCTCTCTTTCGCATGACCCTGCGTTGAAAGGCGTGCCGACTGGATTCACGGTGCCTATACGCAGTGTGCGTCTTGCTGCAGGAGCTCGATTCTTGTATCCTCTTTGCGGTGCAATGCAAACCATGCCCGGCCTCAACACCCGTCCCGGTTACTATGACATTGACCTAGATGACCAAGGACAAGTCATGGGATTGTTCTGAACTAGTTACATAGTGGAGGCTCGTTTTGCACACTACACGTAGCCCACGCCGCACTTCTGACTAAGCTTTTGTCGTTCCATGGAGGTGTGGCAGACGCCGCGTATCCCCGGTCGGAGTTAGGCTGGGCATCCAGCCGACTCACCACTTCTCTACTTTAGCTGAGAAGAAAACAATAGGCAGGGCCTAAGGTGGGGTGGCAGTAGCTGCGTAGACTTGTGAATTCGTGTTCATCATGCGTTCATCTTATTCTGCCGGCATGCGCAATTCACCATCGCCTTCACCAGATCAACAGTCTCAGCGTCCGACCAGCTCGATGGGAAATGCTAATGGACTGCGATTCTCACACGGCAACAAGATGGGCTTGCCAAATGAAAACATCATGCGAATGTCGCAGTCCTCCCAGGAATCACCGCGTGTCATGAACTTGGGGAATGGCGGGCATATGACAGGTTTAGGCCGAGGCAGCAACCTGCGCCCAAGTTCGGAGATGCTTCCTGTCGGGCAACATGGTACACCTGAAACGGACGTTATCGACAAATGGTTCGAGGACCTTCAAAATTACGAGGCTACATTAGAGGAAATGGCGGCAGCATCTCTTGACCAAAATTTTAAGGAAGAATTGAGTGCGATTGAGCAGTGGTTCCGGGTATTGAGCGAAGCAGAGCGTACAGCTGCGCTGTACAGTCTTCTTCAGGAGTCAACACAAGTCCAAATCCGCTTTTTTATTACTGTTTTGCAGCAAATGGCTCGAAACGACCCTGTCGGTGCATTTATTTCGCCCAATCCTTCAAACCAATCTTTGAACGACCAGCTGGAAGCCAAAATGGCACAGCTGGGTATTAAATCTCCCACAGCCATGAAATCTCCTTCCACTAATACGCGAGCATTTCAGCGCCAAAGCACCGGCTTCCTTTCACCCAATTCGGCGTCATTGTATGGCTCTGCTAATCCCGATGTCTCCGCCGCGCTGGCCGCGCAAAGGAGCAAACTAAAAGCGAATCGAACGTCGGCTCCTGGTATCTTACCTATGGAATCGATGACGTCTTACCATGGCAACTCTGGCTTAGAAAACGTCCAAGAAAAACCTCGGACCAACACGGGGAACGCCCACGAGCGTCCACACTCATCGGATGTCTCCCGTTCTCCTCGTGCTAGTGGATCTATTGAAGATGCCCTTTCACCCATAAGTGTGGGTGGCAGTTGGGCTAGTATGGTCAACACGCCTATCATGTCAATGTTGGACAACAACAATAACTCCCGCTCAGACGATACCAACGCTAAATTAGAGGCTACAGCAGCTCAGCTGGCTCAACTCAGTCACCACATGTCTGCGACGCAAGCAGAAACACCCGACTCTGCTCGCATGGCTCGCGGTAGTAGTGCTCCAAGCAACACCACTCGCGGTTTTGCCGGTGATCAGGCTGCCGGTCATGCCAACCTTATGAACACGCCAGCCAAACTTGGCAACAGCCCCCCGTTCAATATTCCTGCAATGAGTCCCAATGCCCTGGCCGGTTTGCAAAGTCCCTCAGGTGGTATGTCTAACCCAGCCAATCTTCAAATGATGAATACGATGGCCGCTATGGGTGGTTTGAATAACATGAACTCGGCACAGCTTTTGGCGCTTCAGCAACAGATTCTTCAGCAGCAGCAGCAACTGAATATGGCAGGCTTCGGAGCACAAGGCATGCGCGGTGCGGGTCGCTCGAGCCATCGTAATTTCGGAGGATTGCAAAGTCCACCCATGGCTCCACGTAACTTGGCTGGATCACCTCAACCGTCTTCACATGTTTCAGGAGCTCAAGCCGAAGAGGAGGTAGCGGATATCTCTATTCTCAACGATGTGCCTGCTTGGCTCCGGCATTTGCGCTTGCACAAGTATACGCCTAACTTTGAGGGTTCTAACTGGCGTGAGATGGTCATGATGGATGATCGTGCGTTAGAAGAAAAGGGTGTGGCAGCATTGGGTGCACGTCGTAAGATGCTCAAGACATTCGAGGCTGTTCGTCAAAAGTATGGAATTGACCCGCCGGTCAACCCCCAGCCGGCGAGTACTGCCTCAGAGGGCAAGGCTTCTGAGATGTCCTCCGAACCAAATGCGTAAAGACAATGCATCCATCATAGTTGTCTATTGGCAGACTAATAAGTCATTTCGAATAAGTAGAGCTTCAAGGTGGCTTGATCATGTTTAATTGTCGCTAATTGAACTGTCACTGGCATGCATCGTGAAGACCACGTGGTTGGTGCAGATACGCGGTCGTTCAGCTTGTGCTGTAAGCCGAGGAACGGCAACTACGTTCTTCAAGTGCTGTTGCTCGGGCAGCATCCGATCCATACTTGTAGCAAGGCATGGATTCACTTCATGCGAGGGTTTCAACATGTACACCCTCCGCTATGGATAAGGGTTTTAATGCCCCGCGAGCGCATAGTAATATTGGCAAGGTCAATGCGACGCCTCTTAAAGCCCACGTAAACGTTGGAACATGCCCAGAGCTTTTTCATTCTAAGATTGATCGAGAGTGTCGAAACGCACTACCAAAGAAGGTACACCCACGCTTGCGAAGCGTGTCATCACAGCCATCATTACCTCGTGCAGCCCCGTCAGCTACGTTATCGTCCCCGTTATCGGCCCATGCCAAGGCAAGCGGCCGAAAAACGGTTGCAGAGACTCCAAGAACAAAGCATGAATGGTCTTCTGAGACAGGCTTCTTCATATGTGCTAACACTATGCATGCCTCTGTCGCGGAACCAGAGCCACTAAAATCAATACCCTCGCTCCTACCCCCTGGCAAGATTTCCGAGCCAGTATCAAGACCTTTCTCTGTTCGTGCAAGCACCGACAAGGTAAATAAACCTGTTCGTGTACATGTTAATCAACGGTCTGGACCAAAAATGTTGCCATCAGCCTTGTCGCCAAAGCAGGCAGTGTCCACGGCTTCTAAACAGAATGTTCGTCATGTGTCTTTGTACCCGCAGCAAAACTCCGACAAGGTCCAAAGTGCCTCGCGCTCTCCCTCGCATGAAACATACCATACGGGGTGCGGTCCAACTACAAGCGCCTCTCTTGCTCAAGCAAGCTTTATGAAAGATCAACAGGAACATAAATCAGCGCCATCCCCTATCCCGTTTCCAGTGCTGGGTATGCGCACGGCGCCGGCCGCATCCATGTTACCTAGCGATGCTAGTAGTGCGTGGACTGATCATAAGAATCAATCAGCCCCTGGGACGCTATCACCACTTAGTCTCAACCACAGGATGCATAACGAGTTGTCTCTTACATCGTCAACACCAAATGAATTGACAATGGAAGAAGCCTCACATATCCTTGATGCAAGGCATGCTCGAAAACTCCTTGATCTCGAAATATCGAACAAGAGTCTTCTGGCCATAAATGCGACTTTGGAATCAAGTAAGGTAAAGCTCACAAAAGAGTTACGCGAACTGCGACACAATATGTTGGTAGGAAAGACCAACTCTGAAGCAAATCATGGAGAACAAATATCAGGTTCCATTCGAACCTCATTAGATGAATTACTCCATCCTATGTCTGGTGCAAACAAGAAGGATAGTCTCGGTGAGGAAGTGTTACGTATCTATACTCAACAGGACCAAGAAACGGATACGATCTACAGACGCTGTTGCGCAAAAATTGATGAATTGCTGAAGGAAGCACGTTCCGCGATACTGGCAAAGCCAGTTCCAGACGCAGCTCCGGGCGGGAAAATTCTTCACCCCTCAGAGTTGCGACATGATACACTGGATGATACCCCTGTAAATGCTACTTTAACTGAAGGTCATTTGATGATGAGATTAAAGGATAACTTGTAAGCAATATACCCATGGTTTGTAGTGTGGCACATGATCTTCCCCCGTCGTTAGCCTTCATCTTCTTTTCCGACAATCTCTTCAACTCAACAAGCTCAGGTGATGGTTCCCAACGTAGTAACAAGTCTACGGCATCGCGACAACAGCCATGTCACTACATAGAACTGCCGAGATTACAGCTTAGTTGGACTGCTTGCTGATCTCTTCGGCCTTGGCAAGCACATCGCCGATGTTACCAACCATGTAGAAGGCAGCCTCAGGGAGACTGTCGTGCTTGCCAGAAAGGATCTCCTTGCAGGCAGTAACAGTGTCCTTGAGAGCAACGAGACGACCCTCAATACCAGTGAAGACCTGGGCAACAGCGAAAGGCTGCGACATGAAACGCTGCATCTTACGGGCACGCTCGACGGTGAGCTTGTCCTCTTCAGACAACTCATCCATACCCAGAATGGCAATGATATCTTGGAGCGACTTGTAGTCCTGCAGCAGCTTCTGCACACCCGAGGCCACGTCGTAGTGCTCCTGACCGACAATGGCCGGGTCAAGCATACGCGATTGAGAGTTCAGAGGGTCGACAGCTGGGTAGATACCAAGCTCAGCGATGGAACGGTCAAGCACAGTCGTGGCGTCAAGGTGAGCAAAGGTCGTGGCCGGAGCAGGGTCAGTCACATCGTCGGCAGGGACGTAAACAGCCTGCACCGAGGTGATCGAGCCCTTCTTGGTGGTGGTAATACGCTCCTGCATGGCACCCATGTCCGTCGAAAGCGTGGGCTGGTAACCGACAGCCGAAGGAATACGACCAAGCAAAGCCGAGGTCTCCGAACCAGCCTGGGTGAAACGGAAAATGTTGTCAATGAAGAGAAGCACGTCCTGACCCTGCTCGTCACGGAAGTACTCAGCGACCGTGAGACCAGTAAGGGCCACACGGGCACGGGCACCCGGAGGCTCGTTCATCTGACCGAACACGAGCGACACCTTCGAGTCACCATCGACGTTAATCACACCGGTCTCAATCATTTCATGGTACAGGTCATTGCCCTCACGGGTACGCTCACCTACACCGGTGAAGACTGAGAAACCACCGTGAGCCTTGGCAATGTTGTTGATAAGCTCCTGGATCAGCACAGTCTTACCGACACCGGCACCACCGAACAGACCAATCTTACCACCACGGGCGTAGGGGGCAATCAAGTCGACGACCTTGATACCAGTTTCAAGAATCTCAGCGTCCGTTGACTGCTCCACAAACGACGGAGGCTCACGGTGGATAGGGCGGTAAGCATCCGTCTTGACAGGGCCGCGTTCATCAATGGGCTCACCAATGACGTTCAGGATACGTCCAAGCGTACCGTCACCGACAGGGATGGTGATGGGAGCACCTGTGTCGACGACCTTTTGGCCACGGACGAGACCCTCGGTACCGTCCATGGCAATGCAACGAACGGTGTTTTCACCAAGGTGCTGGGCGACCTCAAGAACGAGTCGGTTGCCACCCTTCACATCCTGAACCTCAAGAGCGTTGAAGATAGCAGGGAGGTCCTCAGAATTGAAGTGAACGTCAACAACGGCACCAATGACGGCACGGATGTTACCAACTTGGCCAGCACCTGAGGCGGACTCAGTAGCAAGACCACGGGCTATTTCTTGTTAGATATTTGTGCAGTAGGGTAGATACGTACCAGGCACCTTAACAGCCTTGGCAATGCTAGGGACAGCACCCGAGCGGACCGACGGGACGGTCACACGGGCGGCGGTCGACAAGCCAGCTGCATTCTGGCGAGCCACACGGCTGGCCATGCGAGATGCGCGCGAAACAGCGCGAACGGCGGAGCGCTGAATGATAGGCATAGCGCTGGGTTTCGCTCAGACAATGAGGTGAGGGGACAAGAAAGATGCTGAGGTTGGCGCTGGAAAGGCCTATGGCCCGGGTTGGCTGCCCGGCCATGCACCAAGAGGTCCCATCAGCCAATTGCAGTCGAAAAGCTGACCGAAACCACCCGGTGTGCGTTATGTGCGTCAATTGCCAGCAAACTGCTCTCGGCCGAGGTAAATACTACCGCGGCCACGAGTCCCGCGGCACAGCGAAAAGTGGATACATCGACTGGCCGTGCGTGTCGATCATCATCGGCCGAGGATATTGTTGGCATGGATGGCTATGGTACGGTAGCTGATCCACGGACGATGTAGGCTGTATCGATCGCCATATCACGCGTCTAACATGCGGTTCCGTGACAATCGACACCAAGCTATCGCTCTATTATATACAAGAAAGTTAGGATCATGTGTCTCGTAACATAGTATCGAAAACCCGTGCCTCAGACAAGACTTGGCTTTGAAACGCGGTCTCCATCGTGACCCTTATCAGTTGCGATCCTTCATGTCGCGAGAGCACGTAAGCCAGTAAGCCTCCATGATCGCCTATAATATATAAGTAATAATGTATATCACTTGTTCATTCTTTGTTCTTAGCGCCCACGGTGTGGGTGCGCGGCGCCCAAAGCGAGGGATAAAGTCAGGGGCACAAGCATCATAATTTACCTTCACGATAGGCTTGACAATGCATGACCAGATCCGTGTTCCGGTATTTAAATTGGAACATAGTATAAGGCGAGCTGCTGCGCACTGGCTCAGTCTTCCTTACAGCCCGTGCGCCAGAAAAGTAGGGGAGCTAGCAAGCTTGCTCCAAACTTGATCACGTGATGTAGAGAGATACGCGAGAGTGACGGGCGCGTGGATGGGAGACACCGGTAGCTGAGGCCCATTTGGACGACCATGACGGTGCCAGAGCCTATGCCTACGCCCCTTCATGGGTATGTGGGTTTCGACACCATGACGAAGCAAGTGGAGCTAAAAATGATGCACCGTGGCTTCCAGTTCAATGTCATGGTTGTTGGCCAGACGGGAATGGGAAAGAGCACGATGATCAACACCTTGTTTTCGTCGCGCCTGCTCGAAAGCAAGGGTCGATTCGACCCGTCGGATGACATGCCTAAGACGACAACCATTAGCACGGTGTCACATGGTACGTTTAGAAGTACTTACGACAGTAATTATCGAGAATGGCGTGAAGCTAAAGCTTAACCTGATTGACACTCCCGGCTACGGCGATCTGATCAACAACGAGCACTGTTGGGAACCTATTGTCAAGTACATCAAGGATCAGTACAGTATTTATCTGCGCAAAGAGCTCACCGCTGTGCGCGAGCGCCACATTCCCGACACTCGCGTCCATGTGGTGCTTTTCTTCATCAATCCGTCGGGCCACTCGCTCCGCCCCATTGATATTCAAATGCTTAAAAAACTGGGTGACATTGCCAATGTCATCCCGATCATTGCCAAGGCTGATACGCTTACAATGGAAGAGCGGGAGGCATTCAAGCATCGTGTACGCAATGAGCTGCAAGAGAATAGTATCCGTGTGTACCCCTTTGACCACGAAGACTATGATGACGAGGAGCGAGAGCTGAACAGCCAAGTACAGGCCATGTTACCTTTCGCTGTTGTCGGCTCTACCAAGGTATATGACGTGGATGGCATGCCCGTGCGTGGCCGTCAGTCGCGGTGTGGCATGATCAACATCGAAGACCCCTCGCATTGTGAGTTTGTGCAGTTCCGCAACTTTTTGTTGCGCACGAATCTGCACGACCTTATTGATACGACAACGTATACATACTACGAATCATTCCGCTCGAAGCAGCTCCTGGCGCTCAAGGAAAGCAGTGCTAAGCAGCAGCAGCAGCACCAGCAACAGTACCAGCAGCACGCCTAAGTCGTTGCCATATGTAGTGTGACTAGTCCTAGATCAACAAGTTTTTTTTTCCCATCACACAAACCGCTTTGTACAGGATTCTATATACGCGCACTGTTCATCAGATAGGCACGCATGCCGTGTGATGCAAGCTCCGCTTTAGCCTGATCAAATGTGTGGCCCTTGTCGTGGTTGTGTCGCCAGATGATACGGTAGTACCACACGAGTCCCACACCTTGAGCAAAGAAGCCAAGCGTCGTGATAAGACTAAATGTACCGAAGAGCCAGCCTTTCCAGCCACGTTCAAAGAACCAATGAATTGTTGTCAGTGCACCGGCACAGCCGGCGGCTGCGACGCCCACGAAAGCGTATATGGAAAAGAGCAAGTGGCACCCGCAAAACAAGAAGAAGACGTAATAAAAGAAAGAATGTTCTTTCATCAAACCAAAGTATAATGGCCGGTACCACAGGAAGAAACTGCCTGTGCCGATAAACACCATATAAAAGGCACCCATCACTAGGTCGCTTATGGCACCTGTGATTATCAAAAGGAGCAGGCACGTCACAAAGTTCCATACCAGTGTTGCTGCTAGTAAGAGCCATAGACGATATACATCCTTCATTATCCACTGCGAATCAGGTGGGATTTCACCGGCAATGTCATGGTACACGATGGGGTAGAAAGGTGGCCAATTGTTGCGTCCAAACTGACGCATGCGTTCTGTTCGTGCATCAAGCTCGCGCTCACGCTCTTCTATCTCGCGCTCACGCCGTGCAATATCATCCATGCGCATAGCATTGGCAGGCGCTGTACCATGCGTACTCGTAGGATAGATTTCCTCTTGCTCATCCAAATCCACCTGCGGAGCGTAACCACTATCGCCCTGCTTCAGCGACGTTGTCTCAAATGGATTTGACTCGAGATCGTCTATGTCGCCGCCTGCTACCGCGCTCTTTATGGAAGGATCATCAAAAGGGTCTTCGTCCTGTGCAGCCATGGCGATTACGTTGTTGGTCTTGCGCACTCGACAGATAGGCCCGACGCTGTGGTCTGACCGACCACGTGGCCTCCACAGCGACGCGTCGCCACACGATAGGGGATGGGCCGCTACGATTGACCGCCATGTCGACCAAGGTGCGTCTTCGCCGACCCATGCCGCCTGAGCAGAACGAGCCGCGAAAGAGTGCACGCATTGTTTCAAAGGTTCATACAGAGCCTATTGTGCCCAACTCTGAAGATGTGGCAGAGATGGGCCGAACGATGCTCGACCGCCTCTGCACGGTGCGTGACGCGCGTGATGACGAGCTGCTTTGTGAGCCATTTTTGAAGTTACCGAGCCGGAAGCAGTATCCCGAGTACTATGTTGTCATTCGCCGTCCTATTTCGTTTGCTGAAATACGCTTAAAACTCAAGCAGAAAGAGTATGGCACGTTCCTGGAGCTCAAGCAGGATCTGGAGCTCATGTGCAACAATGCCAAACGATTCAATATGAGTGAGAGTGATATATATCTCAAGGCACGAGACCTGCATGGTCTTATTAAGGATATAAGTGCGACGGTGTTCGAAGAGTGGCAAGCCCAAGCAACCGCACCCGCGTCGCCCAACGATGAAGCAACGCCTGTGCGTCCTCACAAAATTACACTCCGTCGACCTGTGGAAAAGGCGCAGTTGCAGGAATCTCCACCATCCATACCCACTACGCCAACGCCAGCATCTGCCCCGTCGGTGCCTGTGACGCCTTCGCCCCTTCGGGTGCCCATCATGCCTGTCTCTACAACTGCCGCATCGTACGTTATCGAGCCGCGCCGCCGAGGAGCCCCGCGAGGGAAGCGACTCAAGGTCATGCTGCGCTGGGCCGTGCAAAACATGATGGCTGCACAGGATATGGATGGGCACACGTACTCAGACATGTTTTTAGAGCTACCGTCGCGGGACGAGTACCCTGACTATTACCAATTTATCCAACGGCCCATTTGTTTCCGCGATATTGAACGCAAACTCGATATGAAAGAGTACATTAACCCACACGCACTTGTATCGGATATTCGGCTTATGCTCAGTAATGCCCAGTTCTACAATGAGGAGAAATCGCAGGTTTGGAATGACGCACAGGCGCTATGGCGCCATTTGGACCGTGTTTTGGTCCCGGCCCTCTTGGCCGAGGGCTTTACGCTGGATCCCAATGACCATCGGCAAGCGGCGGTTCCGCCCGGTAAGCCTGGCTATGTTCCACCGCCCACGCCGACAACGTCCTCTCCTAGCACGCAGCCTGCTCAGCCGCCTATGGTCCGACCAGCGCCGTCTGCACCGACAGCGGCATCACCTGCAGTATCAGCACCATCGACAACTTCAGCACCAGTCACCCCGGCCACACCAGCCGGGTCGGTAGTACCTGTGGTGTCCCCTGCGCCACCCGTGACGGCTGTGCCTGCACCAGCAGTGCCTGCGAATGTCTCACTCGAACGCGTGTGGGAAGATTTGCAGGCCAAGGTATGGCCGCGACATCCTGCGACATTCTCCGTCGCGCCCACATGCGCGGCAGAGAGCAGAGACGCTCAACCGTGCCCCTGGACGGCGCTGCACGTTACAACCAGTGCCGATGCACATATATCAGTGCGCCTGGAAGCGTCGCAGCATCATATCTTGACTCTGCCGCGCGGGACGCATGCGACTAGTTGGCATTGGGATGGCATGACTTCTGAGGAGGAAGCGGCTCGTATCCTTGTGCGGAACGAGCCTGTGCCAATCACACGTGAGGGCCCAGCCCTTACTCACATCACCCACGTTGACCACGGAGAGGTACAGGCACAGCAGGCTCACGGTGCGGCCGTGCACGTATATATGCATACTGTGTAGACTACTTGGCTTCATTCCACCATGCGGCGCCCATGTCAAAGAGCGAGCGCGCCACGCGTGCGGCGTTCGGTGCATGCTGCGTAGCGACCGAGTCGAGAAGCTGAGCCGTCGACTGCTCCTCGGTCCGCGTCAAGAGACGTGACCATGCATGGGTCGGCTGCGCATCACGGCGGGGTATCGTGGGCGGATGACTGGCACGGACGGCCAAAGGAGCCAGAGTTGTGAGAATCGTGGAGATATGCTCAGGAGGCGCGAGACGCAGGGCATGGCCAAAAACCTGGGTGGGAGCGCGATGATCCGGCCACATCCAAGGCTGCTTGGCGAGTTGAAAGCAGGTGCGCCATGCGACATCATACGCTTCGGTGTGCTGAGTGTGATCAAGCGATAAAACGCGCGTGACTAGGCGATCGCAGCTTCGCAACGCTGCTGACACATCGCCACTCGCCGCTGCTGCGTCCGTGAGCATCGCCTCGATCCGCACGTCGTCATCTTCGTTTATCATGCACGCCCGAGCCAACGGCTGGGCTGTGCGATATGCGTCGCGGTGGCTCGACAAGACTCGTGCCAACAAATCCAGACGAGACGTGGCACGCACGTCCTTCGGCGAAAGGGGCAAAGCATGCTCGTGCAAGAGGCCCAGCAGTTGCAGAAAGGATAGTTCTGCATTCACGCTTGGAGAAAGTGGCACGGCATCGAGGGTGTCACGCGCCCGCTGTAAGGCTCCATGGAGTGGATCACAAGTCGGCGCCTGCTCGGTCCATGCACGGGCTGTCTCAAGCACCAGTGCTTCTGCGTCCTCGTGCGACAGGAGTGCAGCGATCTTGGGGCACGTATGGGGCAGCGCATGTACGACTTCGTTGAATAGAATCGGTGCTCGCGCTAATAAGAGTTGCTTGAAAAGGGTCCGCACGCACTCTGTCGGCAAGTACGGCGCATGCGTACCTATCCAAGGTGCAAGAGCCAGGAGGATGCGTTCAAGCGCGGCACGTTCGTGTCCGCGCTGCGTGAGCGCATGCTGCACAAGTTCTACTGCCATACGATGCGCTCGGTGCCGATGAACGTCGTCACCCCACAAATAGCTCGGCGCATACGCACGAATGGGCGCCAAGGCTTGCGCCATATCCACAAGGACACGCACATCACGAACAGCATGCATAAGTTGATGGGACGAGGCAACGTGGGTGCACTTCCACAAGGCCAAAGCGTCGTGTTTTGGAGCACGACTCAGCACAAGATACAGCGGCGAGGGCGATGCGTCAGGGAGGGGCACGTCACGTAGCATGTCCGCATACATAGCCAAGGATGCTCGGTCCGTAGCATCATATGCGCCGATGACTACCAATGTGAGCCGCATTTGGTCTTCCTTGTCGAGCCAAGAGAGCATGGCCGAGACGAGGGGCAAGGCACGTGCAGGCGAAAGGGTATCCAGTACCATGAGGGCGATATGTACACCCAATGCACTGGCTGAGTATGCATGCAGCGTATGAGCATCAGCGTATGTGCCATGCTGGAGGTATGGCAACACGGCATCGCGCAGTCGCTGGGCCGTCTCGCTCATCGGCGCGGGATGTGACACAACAAGACGAACAAGGTCGGCGGCCTTGGCCGCACGCAGCGTAGATACAGACCAAGCCTCCGCATGCAATTCGTACACGAGCATGTGCAGAAATGCCAGTTCATCACGCGCGGCGCGTAATGGCACCATGCCCATGCGCTCGCCAGCCTGAGCCAAGGCGAAGGCTGCATCGACCAGACCCCAACGGCCTTCGAGTTCCCTTATAACGTCCATGTACCAGTCCGACAGAGCCGGCGGCGGCGGCGGAGGTGCAGGAGGGTGTGTGGCCGCCCCGCGTCGGGCGAGAGCCGAGACCATACCGGGATGTTCCGTCCACAGCGCGAACGATCCCAAGGCATCGACCCATGCTCCGCTCTCGCGGTCGGCTACAGGGAGATGCGTACCGGGCAACAGACGCAACTGCATCAAGTGGTCAGGCGATACGCCGCCACATGTAAGCAGCAAACGTAGCAGCACAAAGCGATGCGGATACAAGCATAGCGCGACGGACGCATTGGTCCCAAGAAGTGCACGGAGAGCTCGTTCATTGCCAGCAAGACACAGCGTACGTGCATGCTCGAGCAGGGGTATATCGGACAGGCGCGCCATATCAGTTTCGACCAGTGCTGATTTGGATCGCGATAGAGGAATGCTCAAAAGCCAACGCATGTGCCAAAGCTTGCGCCGAAGCACGACGCGTGGAAGGCGATCAGGCTCAGCATCGAGCCAGGCTAACAGGCGATCTACGTCCTTAGATAGCACCGCCTGCACTTCCTGGTCGAATGATGCGCTACGCTCGAGTGCATGCGCAAGGACACGCTCGGCGTCAGCGGCAAGCCATGCCGTGCCTGTGCGCACGGCCGCCACCGCGGCCGCTGCGACCCACCAAACATCCTCAATAGACGTGAGCGTTGACAGAACAGACTCAGCATCACAAGGCAGCGACGCGAGGAACGCTCGCTTCTCCGCGTCGCTGGCCATGGATTTGACAGACGTGACGGGCGCCGCCCTGTCACTTTGGCCATGCATCGTCGGCGCGTCGGAGGCACCCTGGCCGCCAGACCAGGGCTGCCTCCGCATTGGATACAACGCACACGTGGGCAATTCTTATGCGTGGTTATGCCAGCGTGGAACGCACGTGCCGTGTGCACAAGCCATGTCACAGCTCGATCGAACCTGCCAGCGGAAACCGCCTCGTGGCACACGCTGACCCGAGCACGGCATTCGAATAAGAACGCGCGCGCACGGAACGTCGGCTGCCCCACAGACCTTCTCTCACGACACCCGCACGAAGCTAACGCTCCCCCCTCGTCGTGCTTCCCTCAACCCTGGCTATACACCCTCAAACGATACCGCTAGTACAGACGTGTTCCCCGCCTTGATCTAGAATGTGGGACTACGTAAAAAGTCACGCATCTCTCCTCGTCCAACGCATCCAAGCACTCGACTGGAGCCGCAGTGCTCTCGTTGTCGGCAGCGTGTTTAGTGCGATGGTCGTTCTCACCGTGGCCTTCCCGCCCGTGCGACAGGCTGTTGTGTTTGCGTACAACTGTTTCCTCCAGCCGCTGGGCAAGACCAAGAACCAGGCCGAACGCCTGGATCGTTTCTATGAAAACCAGGCTGGTGTGTACGATGCCACGCGCACAGGTCTGCTGCGTGGCCGCAAGACTATGCTCAAGCTCTGTGCTGCCGAGATGCGTCTCCTGCGCGAGAAGGAACCGAACCGCAAGCTCGTGTGGGTCGACATTGGTGGTGGCACGGGCTGGAACATTGAGCAGATGGACAAGTTCTTCCCCATCGCTGAGTTCGATCAGATTTACCTCATTGACCTATGTGAACCGCTGCTCAAGGTGGCTCGTGAGCGCTTCGAACGCCTCGGTTACAAGAATGTGCAGGCCCTGTGCCAAAATGCCAAAGACTTTACGCTGCCTGGCCTTCCCGACGAGCGCAAGGTGGATCTGTTTACGTGCTCGTACTCCATTTCGATGATCCCGCCTTTCTACGCCGTACTTGACCGTATCAACGAATTTCTTGACCCACGCGTGGGTGTGTTTGGTGTCGCCGACTTCTATGTGTCGAGCAGCGAGTCGACGGCAGACCAGATGACGCTTGTGGGTGGATCCATTATGCATCACTGCCACTGGTTCAACTCTTGGTTCTGGCGTCACTGGTTCGCGCTCGACCATATCCAGCTGCACCCTGCCCGCCGCGAATACCTCGAACACAAATTTGGCACGATCAAGTGCTTTAACGGTCGCAACCACTTCATTGTGCCTTACCTGATTCAGATTCCATACTACGTGTGGCTGGGTGTGTCGCGTGAGCGCGACACGACAGCGGCGGTCACAGCCTTCGAGGTCGAGGCCGGTAACCACGTTGCTGTGCCGCCCACGTTCCCTGACATCGCTCGTGAGCGTGTGCAGCGTATGAACAAAACGACGACGGAAGGTGCTGTAGTGGAGCTGAAGAATGACACAGCGATCCAGTGGCCCCAGAGCTCGTTCCATTACGGCTCGAAGGTTTGGCGCCTGCCTTTTGTCGATAACCGCTTCAGCGACATGTTCCGTACCTGGATCTATGGTTTCACGTGGGAAGACCCCTACGTTGACATGGAGCATCTCGATCTGGGTCCTGAAGACTCGATCCTGTGTATCACGAGTGCCGGTGACAATGCGCTGCATTACGCGGCTGCCGCAAAGCCTCGTCGTATCCACGCGGTCGACATGAATCCGTGCCAGGGTCACTTGCTGGAGCTCAAACTTGCTTCGATCCTGACGCTGGACTACGAAACGTTCTGGCGCATGTTCGGTGAGGGTAAAATTAACAACTTCCCCGAGCTGCTGGATGAGCGCATCTCTCCCTATATCTCGTCTCATGCGTACCAGTTCTGGAAGTCAAACAACCGCTCGTTTGAGCGTGCATTCTACTTCCGTGGCTACTCGGGCCACGCTCTGCGCCTGGCCAAGACGGCTTTCCAACTTATGGGCGCGAAAAAAGATGTCGTGCAGATGTGCACGACCAAGTCGCTCGAAGAACAAAAGCGGATCTGGGACACCAAGGTCCGTAAGACCATTATCAATGAAGCTCTGATTCGTGTGTTTCTGTCCAACCCAGCTTTCCTTTGGAATGCCTTGGGTGTGCCAATGAATCAGTTCAACATGTTCAAAAACGAAGGCGTCTCTGTGGAGCAGTTTGCTGTCGACACGCTCGACCCCATCCCCGCTCGTTCGCTCATGTCGACGGACAACTACCACTACCGCCTCACTCTTATGGGCAACTACAGCCGCGAGAGCTGCCCGCTCTACCTTAAGGAAGATGCTTTCAATGCGCTCAGGGCGGACAATGGAAAGGCCCTCGACTGCTTCCGTCTCCACACCGATGCCATTGTCACGGTGCTGCGCGGCCTGCAGGACGGCAGTCTCACGCGTGCCATCCTGATGGACCATATGGACTGGTTCGATCCGATCGATGACTCGGTACCGATTCCTAAACTTGAGGCGGCCCGCAACGAAAACGACAAAACGGTCGCGGACCTCGACCGTGAAGTTGTGGAAATTGCGCGTGTCATTGCCAAGGGCGGCGCCGTATTTTGGCGCAGCGCAGCCAAATATCCCTGGTACTCGAAGCGCTTCGAACTTGCCGGTTTCAAGGTCGCCCCTGTTCACATCCGCGAGACGGGTAAGCCCATTGACAACGTGAACATGTATGCATCCTTCTACAAGGCCGTACGTTTGTAGTTTGCCCAAGCGCTGGCATCGCTGGTGGAGGTCTGTGTTAGTCCACGTGGATTTGAGCCATCGCCTCTTGGCTCTCGCCATGTTTGAAAAGACGCTGACCGCGCTCATCAAGGGGTTGCGGTCGCATCGCGGCAAAGATGAGGCCAAGTACATTGCCGCGATGATGGACGATATACGCGGTGAGATCAAAAGTGCGGATATGGATATCAAAGCTGAGGCTGTATTGAAACTTGCATACCTTCATATGCTGGGCTACCGCTTATCGAGCGCTTCATTCCATATTCTAGAAACAATGGCATCTTCAAATTACCGCTTTAAATTTATCGGATACCTTGCCGCGTCCCTGTGTTTTTCAGAAGATACAGAGGTACTTATTCTTGCCACAAACCTTATCAAGAAGGATTTGCACTCAGCGCAACCCCTCGATGTGCAGGCTGCGCTGCATGGCCTCTCGCACATCATGACCCAAGAGCTCGCACAGCACCTTTCTGATGATATTATCCTGATGCTGTCACACACACGCGCGCCCGTGCGTAAGCGCGCCGTGCTGGTTTTACATGCCGTCATCCTTCGTTGCCCCGAGGTGTTGGATCGTACTTATGAGCGTCTCCGCGATCTCTTGTGCGATGAAAACCTTGGCGTTGTCACAGCTACTGTCAATGTTATTTGCGAGCTTGCGCGACGTAATCCTGCGCCATTCGTGCCGCTCTCGCCTCAATTGTTCGAAATCCTTACCATGTCAAATAACAACTGGCTCCTAATCAAGGTTATTAAGCTCTTTGGCGCTCTTTCGCCAGTAGAGCCACGCCTCGTGCGTAAACTGTACAAACCCATCATGTCTATTATGTCTACAACACCTGCCATGAGTCTACTTTACGAATGCATCCATACGGTCATTATTGGTGGCATGCTCGAACGCGGTGATAGTGATGAACTGGCTCGCCGCTGCGTTGAAAATCTTGGTGTGTTTCTGCAAAATGATGACCAAAACTTGCGCTACATATCTATTCTGGCGCTGGATAAGCTCGCACCCTCCCATCCTCATTTGGTGGCCCAACACCAAAATGTCATTCTCAAGTCTATCCAGCATCCAGACATGACTATCCGTGTCCGTGCTTTGGAATTAGTAGCACGATTGGCGACGGACCCCATGTCGCTCCGCCCCATTGTCGACTATCTCATGTTATACCTCGGCTCCGCGGACGAGACTCTGGCCGCGCCTAGTGCAGCCCAAACTCTCCAGCGCACCTTGGATGCAGACCAAGCCCAGGTTTTAGAGACATCCTGGACCTCAGACTTATCAGGCTCAAAGTGTACCGAGTTCCGAACTCAAGTCGCTGAATGTATTCTTGATCTTGGCGGTGCGAATCATTTTAGTCGCATCCGCGACTTGTCATGGTATATGCACACGCTGATCCGGCTGGCACATCTTGTAAATGATAGCGTGATACCACGCGTCGTCGATCAGCTCATGGAACTCGTGTTTTACCACAGTGAAATTCAGGCTGAGGCGAGCTCAGTGCTTTTCCCCATGCTTTTGGATCCTCACATGTACGATGCGGAGAACCCCATGTCGGAAGTACTTCGGGCTTGTGCTACGATTTGCAGCGAGTATGTCGAGCAAGTTGACTCCATTCCTCGATTCATTGAAGCACTTTTGCAGGATGCTATACTAAGTCTCTCACCACCTATTATTTCCGTCTGTATTCAGAGTGCTATGAAGATGTTTGCATATTGGGCGGCACAGCTCTCGGATACGTGGAGTCAAGGTACAAAACTGCAACTCTTGGCCATCACAGAGACAATGCAGTCACAACTGACAAAACTCGCATCGAACGAAGATGCGGAAGTGTTTGAGCGCTGCAAAGAGGGACTTCAGCTATTTGAGCTTTTGCAAAATGGACTGAACGTTCCGAGTGATGCTCAACCCAAAGAAGAGACGTGTGAGGAACAAGCGTCAAGCTCTGAAACTTCGGCTCCTCGAGCTCTGTTTCTTCTCTTGCCTCTATTTTATGCGCGCTCGGAACTAGTAGATTCCCCTGAGCCCCTTCCTGCGTCTATGGACTTGCATGCGTGGATCGCTCCAGAATCCTCTTGGACACTTTTGTTGAATGTTGTGGAACCGGCGCCGAAGCCACCCAAACGAACAAAACCACCCCGGCACACAGTCATGCTCGAAGAAAAGGTTCCATCAGGAGCATCTCCGCTAGAACCTACTTCGTCTCAGCGCCGACCACAAGCCGACCCTGACAATCCTTTTTATTTAAAACCTCGCTCGAAGAAGTCTAGCAAGAAAAAAGCCGACAGCAGGCCAGTGCCTCCACCTCAGTTGAATCAAGATGAGGAAGATCTCCGCGACATCCCCATTGTAAAACTGAACTTATCTGACTTTGCATCGCAACAGCATCGTTCAGATGATACCCTTGCTCCTATTTCGAGCATCCAGCCCAAGGTTGTATCTCACAAAAAGAGTGCGCGTAGGAAGTAATCGATAGTGTTCTATTTATCTCGAGACGGTTCCGCGAAGCCCGATCTATTCCCGATCATATGAAACGCTTAAAAATCGCTTACACACAGACTTCGCCTAGATCCGCACGAATATGACGGATGACGGTACGCGCTTGCATATCTAAATGACTTATGCATGCAGTAAAGAACTCAGGAGATGTCCAAAAAACAATCTCGATTGCTATTTTGACGGCAGGGCAGCCGCCGAAGCAGCTTGTGGAAAAATATGGCGGTTTTGAGTACATGCTTCGGAATGCGTTGGCTGAAGCCCTTGCCAACATTCCGCGCCACGAGTGGCATCCGAAGATTTCATTGCATCTTCAAGCTTTCAATATAATGATGGCAGAGTTTCCAGACATTTCGCAATTGGACGATGGTGCGTGGGACGCGATGGTGGTTACAGGAAGTCGTATGTATATTTTTTCATCATGCAAACTTACGGATATACAGCTTCTTCAGCCACTGAAGAAAATTCTATGTGGATGCAGGTACTGAGTAAGTACCTGGAGCACCTCGTTCTCGAACACCCCCTTGTCCGGATTATCGGACTCGGATTTGGCCACCAACTGGTCGCGCGTGCCTTTGGAGGTAAAGTGGTGCAAGACAAGCATCACGCCGAAGTACGTCTCTGGGACACTGACCTTGACAGTTTGGTATAACAAAGTTCAAACTTACAAATGAAGGAACGGGCATCTTATCGCCATTTGATCATGATACTGAATGGGTACGTTCATTACACCGTATGGGGCCCCGATTGAGACCTCAATTCTCAGCTAAGAGCAACATTCTGACACATTTTACAGTCTTTACAGCAAGCGCATACGGACTATGTATGTGACATGCCACTGCCTGTGGAGGGGGACGCTTGGCAATCCTTAGGTGGTAACGAAAAGTGTCCAATCCAAGGTCTGACTTTGCACTACCCAACGGAAGCACCGCCTTTGCCTTCATCCGTGAAATCATCGTCCTACGTCGCTTTCGACGTGGAAGATATTGTAACCGGTGCATCTGGCCCCATGCCTGTCCGAAGCGCACACGTTTTGACTTTGCAGGGTCATCCTGAGTACAATGCCGCAGTAATGCGTGATCTGCTATCTCACCTGCGTGAAACAGGTACAGTGAATGAGACTGATTACGAATCTGCACTGAGCAGTATAAATGAAGAACAACGAAATCTGGATACTGCCAAAATCTTACTTGCCATGCTAGGAATGGAGCCCGCCACAGCGGAGTTGGAACCAATGAATTAGTTGGCCAAGTGGAGTATCGGCGCAGCCAAGCCATAGTGCTAAATAATAAGCATGTGTCAGAATCGACATGACCACTTATCCAATCAAAGTGGGCGTCTGTGAATACTCGGCGTCAAGACGTCGTTTCCGGAACAAGTGATTCGCAACAAGTGTCTCAAATCGCTAGCTCGGTACCCCTACATTTTGGCGCGAAAAATCTCCTGATAAATTTGCAGCTATATCCTCGTTGAATTTCCGCCCCGTTCCTGGTTTGAAGTGGCGAACAATCCCCCTTCAGCGTACAGCTGTGTGACTTCGTGATGTACGTTGTTGCACCAGCATTACCACCACCATACAAATGGCTCCAAATACCCTTGAGTGCATTACATACGGATCGATGGCCAGGCTATCTTTCAACATGGCCAATCCGGCAAGGCGGGTCAAACCAAATGTTTTCAGGTGAACTTAAAGCTTTTCTTCGAGGTTCAGGTGTGCGTAACACTACTCATTGGCCACTAGTATTTCTAGCAACAGCCACTGTGGTGACGAGTGCAGTAGCATTATACTATTATGCATCAACACATGGCTATGATGCAACAGGCATCGATCTACGTTATTACTTGTCGCTACTCACCCCGCAAGAGTTAGGTCTCGTGCCCACGTTCAGTTCTGGCTTATTTGAGCATGGTGAATATGACGATGACGATTGTGACGATGATGAGCCTGTTGATCCCGACCTTTTGGATGGATACGGCTCTTCTCAATCAAAACGCCGTCATAATGTCATCCTCGTCAGCTCGGATCCATCGAGTGATTTATGTCACCGTCCACTGCAATTGGACCTAATAGATGGGAAGACTAGACGTGGATTCTCATCAGAACACACTTTAGCAAAGCCCCGCGCATCCATTTTAAAACGCTCTGCCTGTGGGTACTCACAGAGAAACATAAAGAAAGGTCATAATCGAAGTTGCAGCCACTCTTACGCCTCTGACGACGATCATCTTGGCCGTTCGCTTTCCAAATTAGTCCCAGAAAAACGTCTGAAAACGAGTTCGAGTTATGATTCCATCCGGGCTTATTGTAAAGGTTCACTTCAGGAAGATCAATCGAACCGGCGTACGAGAAGAAAAGTTCTTTTGACGGAGCCGGATTGGGAGCCTTTCGCAAGCATTCATGGACGTGCGCGCCAGCGGACCATTCTAGCCGTGTTGGCCAAGTCATACACATACATGTCATCAGAAGGTTCTGTTCCATCTACACCATTGGAAGAAAAGGCTCTCGAATTTTTTTCACAGACACAGCCTATAACTTCCGTTGATGAGGATGATGGCAAAAATTTTTGGTTTGAGCGCTTCACACAATCTAGTGCAGCTGCTGGGAAGCGTCGGGACTTCAGGGGACGAAACAACCATGCCGTTTCAAATTTTGATTCTGATGCGTTTGGCCAACTATTACTGCACCAGCAATAAACCCAATCGATACGCATCTCTTTGCTATATGATCTTCGTTTGCTTCCATTGGTTCGGGCTGCGTGTCGCGGTGCTTGTGAGCGTTGTGTATGTGTTTCTTCATCATTTTAACAAAATGATGCGGCAAAAAATTTGCTCTCTACTCTCTTTTGGTATCTCTCGCATTCTTTCTGTGGGTATAAGTCTATCATTGTAAATGTTATGATTTCACTTGGTTACGGTGTATATCTATCTTTTGTCAATAAACTTTGATTTGTAGCAAGTATCAGTATTGAAAATCGCATATCGCATCCGTATTTACTTGATGGTGTTCGCTGCCTGTCGAAGTCTGCACATGATAATTGAGCGGACCCGCATACTACTAACTTTATCCGGCAATATGATCGTCTACAAATTAAAACAGTGACTTACTTGAAAAAATGACACTTGCTTCGGCTTGGCAGTCGTGTATACGTGGGAGGAGTGCGCAATACTGCATAAAAGTGCCTTGACGCAAGGGGCAAAAATTGCGCCAAGGGGGAATCGAACCCCCGGCACAGCTAATCTCCACACGTATGGCAAAGCTGTATTTTACCACTAAACCATTGGCGCTCAACTATTGCCACAAGAGGCAGGCGTGTGTTTATAACCACCTTACAAGTCATTGAGCTCTTCATCGAGTTCTCGAAGGGGCAACATGCTTTTCGATCATTAAGGAAATTTGCTTATTCGAAGCGTTCAATGAGAACAGTACGTACGTGATCTAGTATAGATATGGAAGCCGTCTTAGTCGCGTTTATTGCAAGGCTTCGCTGATGAGCGGTCATCTGGCCGATACTTGATAGAAACACAAGTTGACCATGCACTTGAGACTTGGATGGCTCTGTTGGATCGTGTCCTGTGAAAGAGAACGCAGCGACAAGCGAGCTATATGCCGCATTCTCTTCGCGGGGCGATGGGTAGATCACGAGGCATGGCAAATCATCATCGGCCATGTAACTGTCCATGTTGCGCTGATCGTCTACGTCCTTTGGATCAAGAAAAGCGCAAGAGGTTGCAATAACTGTTGACCGGATGGGGATGTTGGCGTCCAAAAGGGCTAGCATGGAGGCATTTATTGAAGTTGCCACTTCCGAAGCATGAAACGGGCGGTCAGGGCCCAGCAGTTGTGGTGTGCGACATTTTGACTCATCAGTTGTCTCATGACGACTTCCTTCGAGCGAAATTGGTATCGTGAGTGATGTGCTGGACGGTGTGCTGATAGACTGGATCGAAAGTTGGATTAACGCCCTAGGGTGATGATGAAGGAGAATTACGGATTGAAAGAGGTCACGAAGTTCAGCAGATAAAGCTTTAGATGCAATGCCAGGATATCCTTCCAATGGCGAAATAATGACTTGAAAAGTAGCGCGGTCGGTCAATTCGTCACGGATGCGAACTTCAATGGGACCGGTGACAGATGCTGCGCTTGTTTGAGTGCCTGGAGTTAGAGCTTGATATCAACGAACCATAAGCAAATTTCGAGCTCCCGTCTGATCGACTAAGCCATCCTAGTTGTATTCTTGGCTGATCGTTTACTGACGATCCATTTCGAGACATGACGGAGCCAGCCAAGAATGGAGCACTTTGGTGGAATTTGTAAGCAGTGGTTGGTCAAGCTTGAGGAAAAGTCGCCAAAAAATTGGACGTTTTCATTCTTGAGGTGTTTAATCATTCTTGACTCGATGTCGACGGAGACTAAAGCACCGGCGCAACCGAAGCGTTCGGTTCCGCCCTCTTTACGTCCCCTTGTATGGCTGGGTATTCCCGAGAGTGTACTTGCATGGAAACCGCGTCTACCATCTCGCAACTGGTGCATTTTTTTGGCATCTGTTGCAGCCGTTGGATATTTGTATTACGACGACCGACGACAATGCAAAAAAATTTTGGAAGAATACAAAGACCGTGTTCGTGGTCTGTCGGAACACTCTATGCACCCTCTTGAACAGCCACGCAAGGTGCTAGTTTACACCGCCAAGTACCCCGGCGACGATAACTACGATGTTGGCACGATATATTTTAAACGGTATGTTAAGCCGATTCTCGTTGCCGCCGCTGTGGACTATGAAATATTGAGTGGCACGAGCTATGGTAATCTTGCGCGCGAGCTCCGGAATAGAATTCATGATCGCCGTCGGAACCTCGCTGGACTGGAGCCATGGACGACTAATACCGTCGCCGGCACGTCTCTTCCCACCACGCTTTCGCCAGCGCAGTTCTTACAGCGTGAATTGGAAGGTGCTGTTGTACTAGTCGGTCGTCCAGCCCTCAAAGAGTGGGCATGGGCACTTAAAGAAGGATGGGGCTCGAGTATACCCGCCAAGCCCGTCGACTACAGCGAGAAGCTCGCATCGGAGCTAAGTGAAGACGGTGCTTTTGAAGAGGAACCAGAGGAGCCTGGAATCGACTCTTCAAGCACAATTGACAACATTGACGAACCTGCTGCGTCTTCAGTGACTGCTACACCAGGACAGGGTTTTGCACTCCCAACGCAAATTGGTCTTCAGTCACTCCAAGGCCGTTCACTCTCACCATTGGGTTCCACACAGCCCGTCGCGGCGCGAATCAAAGCGACCGAAGTCTCCCCGTCCGAGCAAAGTCTACCGCCCGTATCGCCTATCCCAGCGCAGCCACCTATCTGTTTCGTCGACTTCACCAATTTGGTTGGATTCGTCAACATCCCACGCCGCATTGCTCGCTTCTTTTATCGCCGCGAAGATGTGCGTCGGGGCGCCGAAGCAGGTTTGCGCATTGTTCTAGGTACAAAGAATGATGCGCGTGAATTTAATCCAGGTGATCCGGGCACGATCTCTCGTGAACCGCCGCAAGGAAACGATTTAGATTGGGGTCTTGAGGAAGAGTCGTTCTACCCCAATTCGTTTTCAAAGACACTCGAAAACGTTAAGCGTTGGCGCGAAAACTATTACAATGAGCTGCGCACGGAATTGAAAGCATCTCGTGAGATTGCCCGAGGAATTCGTGAGCCAACTAAAGCCGAAAAGCGCGATATGCCGAAAAGCGAAATTGAACTGCGAAGCCAGCGATTCGACAAGGAGCAAATGTGGCGCAACACTGAACAGGGATTCAAAATTCTTGACCCTCACGCCGGTGTGGAATGGGACGAAAGCTGGCGTGGATCGCTGCGGGTGCTCCGTGATCGTCCCGATGACGAACGCATACCTCGCAAAGAGCAACCGCAGGAAGTGTCATCGGATGCAGCTACCACACCTGAGCAAACCGCAGAAAAAGCAGCAGAAACTGCCTCCTAGTCAGCGCTGGACGACGCGCCACACACCCCACCAGTTTCCCTTTTCCCAGCCGCCTGTCTCCTTTACGACGTGTATACCTGTGTCTGCGTAATGCTGCGCTGCATCGTTCACAAGTTCATCTAGTTCATGCTCTCTGAAAAGGTGATAGTATCGGTGATGGACGTCTTGTTTCTGATCATCTGTGTGTTGTGCTGTCCGTACCCACGGCACAAGGACATCTTGTGCCTTTGTCGCATCACCATGCCCAGCTAACTGTGCATCGAATAATCGCCGACCTGCGCCACGCTGCTCAAACGCCCATACGTACACCATGAAACGGCCACATCCCCGTCCCGTACCGACCAAACCTTCCGGAGCGGGCTTAACAAGTCGGATGAGCTCTTCAATCGCGTGTCTTCTCCGTTCTGGTGTAGAAAAATGGTGAATAGTAGCGATGCTCAACGCATAATCAAATACACCACCACGATACCCGCTACACAGAGCATCCGCCACAGCTACTTCTTGTATCAAGCGTGTCGGTGGATTCTGAGGAAAATTGTGCTGAGCAGCTTGGATCAAGGGCAAACATCGATCTGAGCCAAGCGTGACAAGACTATTTTTGGTAGCTTCCCCAGATCCCAAGGCCGAACGAAGATGCAAGTACTTGCCATTTCCACAGCCCAAATCTACCCCCACGCTGCCTGCTGGTAACGAATCGAAGAAGTCTGAAACGAGAGGCCATGGCTGCGTCAGCTAGCCAAGACATACCTTGTACCGGGTACTTGAGAAATGTCCAGCAATCACATCATATACTCTGTTCATTAGTTTTCAGATATAATACACACGCATGTACATTTTCTTGTTCATAACCAGCAGAATCTGATGCTTCTAGAGCTGCTGTCACTCGGACTGTCTGCGACGCGCGTGCCATTTGGTCGCGTATGTAAAGCGTATCCGATCCATGTGGTCGGAACCTCCACACGGGCGCGCACATAGAGTCTGTCACCTCGGTCCAAACAGTTCCTTCCGGCATCATGTCGATGAGAGCACCCAAGATCGCTTGGGGCGGCCTGCCTATCCGAGTTGGTGTGATCGGTGGTTCAGGTCTCTACAAACTTGATGGCATCGAGATCATTGATGTTGTGAATCCTGAAACGGTACGTCCGGTCAAACGCCTTGTCTAATATTCTCCAGCCATGGGGCTACCCATCGTGCCCTATTTCCATTGGTCGCACAGCCACTGGCACTCTCGTTGCCTTTCTCGCACGACACGGAACGCTGCACTCCATCTCGCCTTCGCACGTCCCGTCAACAGCTAACATTGCCGCTCTGAAACACCTCGGTGTTCGTGCCATTCTTGCCTTCTCAGCTGTTGGCTCGCTTCGTGAGGAAATTGCTCCCAAGGACTTTGTGATTCCCTCGCAAATTATTGACCGCACCAAAGGTATTCGTCGCTCTTCTTACTTCGGTGAGGGAAAGGAACACAGTGTCATTGCACACGCACCATTCGGTGACCCGTTTGACAGGAACCTTTCTCCAATTGTTGAAAACATTGTGCGCGATACACTCAAGAACCACTCGCCCGACGTCAAAGTGCACAGCAATAAGACGGTCGTTTGTATGGAGGGCCCCGCGTTTTCAACGCGTGCTGAATCCAACATGTACCGTCAATGGGGGGGTGACATCATCAACATGTCTGCTCTCCCTGAAGCAAAGCTCGCTCGCGAAGCTGAGCTTAGCTATGTACTCATCGCTACGGCTACAGACTATGACGCGTGGCGCGAGAGTTCCGAGACTGTTGACGTCGCTGAGGTTATCAAGAGTCTTCACGCGAATGCACAAGCTTCCCAAGTCGTCACAATGGCGCTTATCGACGAGGTTAGTTCTCTGGTGGGCAATGATGATTCGCATTTCTTCACCAAAATGCATGGAAGCATGAAGTCTAACATCATGACCAATCCTGATCATCTGTCGACGGAAGTTAAGCAGCGCCTGCGTTACATTCTGCCATGGTATCCTCAGTAACAATCAAACGTAGATGCAGCAACGCTTAGAATGTCTTTGGCGCTCAGCACATGTTGATTTGGACCGTGCAACTTGATAAATGTGAAGTGTTCGAAGTGCATGAATGAGATTTGAGCTTACGCGGGCAAAACCCAGTCACTTCGAAACCGTACCAATGTGGCGTACAGTAGGCGGTCGCTTGGACCACTCGGCCATCTCGTCTCAAGCGTAGCCAGTAAACCCCTATTTTACTGATATAAACCCTTACGTTATAGTTCATCTCCCTCCCGATCCGAAGTCATGATTTCGAATCAAAAGGCGAATGTTGTTTAGCAAAACGAGGACATGATCTTCAAACTGAGTCCAGACTCGATCTGATTCACCTTTTATTTGCTGTGCTTCATTGGCCAAATGCATAAGATAGTTTACATCGCGAATTTCAATTTCAAGTTCATGCAATGGCTCGCTTGGACGGTTCGCTTCAATGACTTGAGTAAGATCAATGCTAAAATTTTGCTGAATGTATGACAAACGGTCTTTTTCACGCGAAAAAGTAGGATGGCTCATGCTTTGTGGCAGGTACATGGGTGTTTCGATATTGATACTGATCCGGTAATCAAATGGCTGAGTAGGACAAAATACATTAAGATCTGCGATACGCGTCTTCTTCACAACACCATTTGGCACAATCTCTTTCGTTCGAGTATCACGCGTCACACGTATATGCTCTCTTTGGCCGGTGATTTCTGAAACTTCATCATAAAAAGTGTCTGTCTCTTTGCGGTGTTGATAAGCCATATGCTCATTCTGAGGGAGGTTTTGCGCGCTGTACGCGACCAAATCGTTCAAAAGTTTATTATAAATCTGATGTTGTTTCATTGACATATTGCTTTCAAATCTCGCGTTGATCTCGTTCATGTTGACGATCGCTTCAGTATAAATCGGCAACCGTATCCGAGCATTGGTACTCTTGTCAATCATGACGCCAATCTTAGCCTCAATCTCGAGAGCTTCATGACCTTGACTATTCTCCCATATCCAATCGGCAATCCCACTTGCAAACTCGTCGACAGGATCAGTGCCAAAGATGGAGCGCGACGTCAGAGGCGCCATGGCGTTGATAATATGGGCAAAGGGAGACAATGTACCTTTGCTCCACTTGACTAAACAGGTTCAAACCTTTCTATATTACAAGCTCTACGAAGCGTCGTGATAAATTAAGAGTCTGTGCATCTCGTACTGCTGGCATTCATTTCGAGCCATTTTTTCCCGCGAGGATCTTCAGGGAAATACGGCAATGGAATCGAAGAGAAATTAGCACTCGCTTCTTGTGCTGAACAGAGCATCATAGAATCATTGTAGGGTGCAGGAACAAAGGTATTAGGCGGCGCAAAACTGCCATATAAGAACCATGGATCATGCCATAGTTCACGACAGGATACCCGCTTGATAGGATCGCGTCGAAGAAAGCGGGTGATTATACGTTGTGCGGGGGGCGTAACAAGTCGATTTGAAGGCTCGAAATCCCATTTCTCACCATCTGAAGGGACATCCTGACACGTGTTATTGATCTTTTCAGGCCAATGCAAATCACACTTAACAATGCGAAGGAGATGCGCTTTGCGTTCACGGCCACTATCGGTATATGCGCGGTCATTTCGCTCCCTTGAGTCCTTGAAAGAATTATGACTAGATTCTGTTGTTTCTTGTGGACCAGGGGACAAAAATGGTATTGCACCCGTTATCATTGCGTACAGAACAACACCCATAGCCCAAATATCCGTTTTACAACCATCGTACATTTTCCCCAAAATCAATTCGGGTGCAGCGTACTCTTCGGAGCCACACCGAGTTTCAAGCAACTGGCCTTCCTTGACAAATCGTGCTAGTCCAAAATCCGTAATTTTTATCAATGGTGTGGACCCAAGTGTCCAAGGTGCCAAGGAAGATCCAGAGGCAAACAATTTTCTAGTCAGCATAATGTTTTCCAATTTAATGTCACGATGAACGAGATGAATGCTGTGCATCCAGTGCACAGCATTGGCCAGCTCGCCGAAAATTCGCCGCACAAGCCATTCGCGTTGCGATACCTGCGCATGATGTTGTGAAAGAAGCTCAAAAAGCTCATCACCTGGCACAGCTTCCAACACGAGTGTATAGTGTTTAGGCGTGCGAAATGCGCGGAGAAAATTAACAATACTAGGATGTGAAATGCGTTTGAGAGTCTCTGCTTCACGAACCCAACTCACACGCATTCTCTCATCCACTTTCCAAGGCTCGCAAGCAATCATTTTGAGCGCCACGGACACACTGCTGGAGCCATCATTGGGCTTCGCAAGAAGGACTTTGCTAAATGCACCCGTGCCCAGAAGTGAAATAATTTTATACGGTCCAACCTTTCCCGCCTGCTCATCCTCATCCTCTGTGACAAAATCAATCGACTTTAGCAGCTGTTTATTCACTTTGTTTGGCTCGTCGTCTTGCGGTGATATTCCCGGTTCGTCACTGCAAGGGTTAATACTGTCTGGATTAATGTGTATTGATGGTCCATGCATGTGCCGTGAACTAGCTTTTGACTCTAGCGACGTCATGCCATGGTGGTGTGCAGAGAAATGTGGCGTAAGCGAGTTATAGGCACTCGATTCTCCGGGTGCCGTCAATAGGCCATTCTTTTGGGGTGAGAGAGACGCACTGTTGTTATCGTCGAACCGTTGTGGGGAGCTCACGGCGCGATGTCGGCGCCTTGTGACTTCTAGCGCCATGCTTTTGTCTGTTTTAGCAGCGGTGCGACTGCTTGCGCTTCGTGCAATGCTTTGAGGGGGCTTGGGAGGAGTGAGCACTGACGGCGTGCTGTTGAAGAAAGCATCTGTTTTGGAATCCTTGGGACGCATTTCCATTTTTTCTGAAGGCTCTTGCGAAGGAATGAGAGGACTTGGGAGTGGCGTCATCGATTTGCCCTCAAAGTCATTCAGGCTGCGTACACTGCGTATAGAATTGGACTTTTTCAAATAGTTTGATGCACTGAATGGGTACACCCATGTGTCACCCGTGTCCAAGTCAGAAAAGCCAGGTATAGGATCCAAACCCAGACCTTGCCGACTCAGTGTAGACAGGCTCGACGATCCACTTTCCATGGGAGGCGATGATACGTCAACACACGGTGGCACAGAAAAAGTATCCGAGCCCATTCTAGAAGATTCTGATCTTACGCGATCCGGTAAGCCACCGCGTATGGCGGGGGAGCGGGCCGGATCCATCGATACTGCCGTGGTGGGGGCTCGTCGAGCAGGGGCACAGGATGGCCGCCAAGAGGGGCCGGCCGAGAGCTCCACATTCGATAGGGCGCCATTTTTTTTCCAGCGAGACGCGCTGATCTACAGCTCCACCTATTTCTGACGCTCAGGGCACCCGAGACATGATGGCCTGTGTCACCAACGCCCACGAAGGTGGAGGTACCTGTGGCTTGCTGCGGCCCAAGGTAACGAGGTGCGCAAAGTCGGCCAATGCATCGAGTGGTATAGCGCAGTGAGCGCGCTGAGCATGCTGTTTTTGGGCATCGTGCCAGAACTGGCGCGACACCTCTGAGGCTTTCGTGCAGATGGACAACGGTACACCGGCAATCTGTGCGACCTGTGTGCCGTACGATGATTCGGCAATGCCAGGCACAAGTCGGTACGTAAACACGACGTTTTTGTACTCGTCGTCGACCCGCACTTCCATGTGCCGGTTTGCGAGGCGCGGGTATGTATCGAGACTCTGAGCCATCGTTGTATAGTGTGTCATGAAGAAGCAGAGGCACTGAGTCCGGGCGACCAGGTGGTATAATACCGCGTATGCGATCGCCTGGCCATCGAATGTTGACGTGCCGCGGCCAAGCTCATCCATGATCACGAGTGATCGAGGTGTGGCCTCTCGCAAAATCTTTGACGCCTCTAACATTTCGACCATGAACGTCGATTGTCCGCGGAAGAGTTGATCGTTCGCGCCCATGCGCGATGCAATTCTGTCAACCGGCGCAATGCGTGCGTGCTCAGCCGGAACATAACATCCAAGCTGCGCCAGAATCACGGCCGTTGCTGCCGTGCGTGCCGTCGTACTCTTTCCGGCCATGTTTCCGCCTGTAAGAACCATCACGTCCTCGGCCTGACCGCCCAACGCAATGTCGTTCGGAATGAACTCAGTTGCGCCTGTGAGTACGCTGGGTGCCATACATGGATGTCGCAGTTGCGTAAATGAAAACAGCGCCGCATCGTGTTGAACCAGCTCTGGACGACATGATGGCATACCGAGGGCCATGGAGCTCTTGGCCAGGCTCAAAAGGCAGTCGAGCTGTGCAACGGTACGTACAGCGCGTGCATACGAAGAAAGATCCTGACGGAAGAGGAGGTACACCTCCTCCTGGAACTGTTTGAGCGCAGCCAAACGGGTCTCGCGCGCTTCTTTCAGTTGCCGGATTAATTCACGCGTTCGTGGCGTGTAGTATCGTTTGCATGCCTTGGTCTGGCTCATGAGAATCCATGGTGCAGGGACTTTGGTGCGAGCAGGCACCTCTAGCTGGTAAATCTCGTTCGTGCCCACATGCTTCCATCCGGCGTCGCGTTTGGAGAGTCCAAGTTCCGATATACATCGGTCCTTCTCTTCATCAAGACGCGCCTCGGCAGCATGCACGCCTTCGACGGCAGCATCATACGCCTTTGATTCGCCGTGCACCGGCGTAAAAGAGCCGTCGTCGTTGGAGTTAAAGTGACTGCGCAACGTCTGAGCCAATGCAGCCACATCCGGCCATGCCTGCAAGCATGCTTTGAGCATACCGGAAGCAAATGTGGACGAGAGGGACAAGAGTTCGTCCTTCGCATTGCCGAAGCGAGCAAAGGCACGTAGGACGAGCAAAAAGTCGCGAGGACGGCACTTGCCTGCCGCTACACGCGACTGAAGGCGTTCCAGATCGGGTAGGGCTTTGGCAAAAGTCTCAAATGCATCAGTCCATGCAGGATTTGCGCACAAGTCGTCCACCGCATCTAGACGCGCATTGATGGCATCTGCGTTGCATAGGGGTGACGCAAGCCAGGTTTTAAAAAGACGCCGTCCAAAAGGCGTGATGCACCGATTCAAAAGACGGTGCAGTGTGCCCTCATCCGTGCCCTCATCATTTTGCAGAACGTGCAGGTGCAGCAAGGACTTGGCATCCAGAATCAGCGTGCCTTGCTGCGTATCAGCTGGAGCGCTGCGCTCGGCAAAGTTGCCGCTAGCGCACAAGTCGACATCGAGATGCAGCTGCTCGAGGTACCATAAGAGGCCACCGAGCGCTGACAAGGCCCAGCCGCCCTTTTCCACGAGAGGGGCAAGACCTTCTGGGATTGTATCAAACAAGTGGGCCAGTCGACCGCGCGTCGAGATGTCGTCGAGAAATTCGGTATCAGGCTTGAGCATGGTAATTTGGCAGGTGGTGGGCACCGTGTTGCGGATCAAGCGCAGCGTGGAAGGCAACATGACCCCTTTTTCATGCAAGACTTCCTTGATGCGTAGAGAACGCAGCAATGTCTCGAGTTGTGACAGCACGGCATCGTCGACGAATGTCATGTATCGGAACTCGGCGGTGGCGGCGTCGAGGGTGCAGATGCCAAACTCGGATAGGCCATCAGAGCGGACGTGCTCCTTGATGCTCATGCAGTAGCTGCTCAATTCGTCAGCCAGTACGCTTCCATCGACAATCGTGCCGCTCGTCACGACATGGCGCAGCTCGCGACGCACAATATCCGGTCCGCTTCCACGCGACTTGTCGCGCATGCCCTTGGCGACGGCCGTCTCACATTGGTCTACGCGTCCGACCTTGTACCCCAGAGCCAAGAGCTTGGTGGCGAACATATCGAAGGAGGCCTCTGGCACACCGACCATTTTCATCTTTACGCGATCTGTGAGCTTCAAGTCGCATTCTCGATGGCCGATGATGGCATCCTCTTCGTACAGTTCGTAAAACTTGCCCTTTTGAAAAAAAAGCACGGTATCCCAATGGTTCTGCTTCATTTCCCAAAATTGTCTTTCAAAAGGCGTGAACGATTTCCATGCACTAGGGGGAATGTACAGCGTGCGTTTATCGTAATGGAGATCGCCGGGGCGGTTCATGTCCTTATCTCGCACATCCAGGAGAAAGTCGTATGCCTGTTCATTCTCGATGCGCTTGCGTTTTTCTTCCTGGACGCGCTTCTCAGCCTTGGTGAGGTGCGAGAAAGAGACGGACGACGGCGTGGGCGCCGCTGGCGCCGCTGGTGCGTCTGCTGGCTTGGGTGCCTTGGTCCGAGGTGGGGGTGGTGAGGCGACGACGTCGTCCTCGTCGGAGGCGTCGTCGGCGGTCGAGGGTTCCTCGCTCTCTGCTGCGCTGACCTCATCGGAGCTGTCAGACGACGCGTCGGACATGACAAAGTCGTCTTCGGAAGGCTCGTCGTCGCCGTCGTCGTCGTCGTCGTCGTCCGACCCGGCGCGTGGCTCGGCGTAGTTGACGCGACGCGCCGCGCGGCGGCGACCTGGAGCGGGGGACGACGATGGCGGGGGTGTCAGCGAGGGGGAGGTGCGCGCCTGTTTCGCCGGACGCGGTGGCGTCGGGGGGGACGACGCGTGCTTGGTGGCGGAGGGCGACGCGTGCTGGGAAGAGGGCGCATCCTGGGACGTGGGCGGGGGCGTCGAGGGAGATGTCTCTGGCTGTGGTGGCGCGGCAGCAGGCTTGGGCGCCTTGCTGAAAAAGCCTAACAAGGACGTTTGCTTCGCGCCGCCGCTCATGGGTGTCGGTCGTCGCGAACAAAGAGGGCGCGACGCGCGGCGCGTTGTGTTCGTGCACGTGATTGTGGGGGGGGCGTACGACGACCTATTTACCAAAACGCGCACCAACCAATGAAGGCGACACACAAGTTCTCGACGGACGTGGCGTCCTGGATGAGGCGATCGACCTGCTCGGGCACGCTGAGGGGGGTGGTGGGGTCATAGTCGCGGCCTGTGAGTTTGTTTTGAATGCGGCGGACGACTTCGAGCGCGCGCTGATTGCGTGCCTCGCCTTCGACGCCGCGAATTTCGCCGGACCATTCGTGTTCGTGCTCGTGAGCGTCGGGGGCGCGTTGCTCGGCATCGGCGTCGGTGACGAGGCGCCACGAAATCAGGGGATCGTGCACGAATGCCTCGAGGAGGGCCAATACGCTCTCGCGATTATCGCGGAGCACGCGCATGGTGTTTTCCGCGGTGACCTTGAAGGTGCCCTGGATGCCGCCGATTTCCATGGCCTTGATGAGCATGCGCGTGAGACGGAATGGCACTTTTTCGGGGAACTTGGGGCGGTGGCAGGCGATCTCGAAGCAGTCGCCGAAGTCGATGTGGATGATTTCGCCCGAGTTGCGGTCGAGCAGCAGGTTGGAGGGGTGTCGGTCGCCGAGACCCAGGATGTAGCCGACGACCGAGGAGGTGGCGAGGGAGCGCATGTACGCGGTGCGGCGCTCGAGCCATGCCTCGGATGAGCGCGACTTGAGCCACAGGACGCGGTACAAGTCCTGACCGGGAGTGTTGTCGAGCGCGTACTGGAACACCTCGACCTTTTGCAGCACGGTGAGGCTGTCGTAGTCGGGCGCCATCTGGAGCATGAGGCGGTGCTCGATGTTGAGCAGGATCTTGTGCTGCTCGCGGTATTCTTTGATGAGCATGTGCAGCGTGTCGCAGTTAGCGACCCACCCCAGCATGCCGGTGTTGGGCGACAGGGGAATGACGGGGAAGCGGCGCAGGCTGAGGCGGCGCTTGTACGACTCGGTGTCGATGGACAGCAGCGTATTGACGAGCCCAAAGAGCTGCATGACGCGCTCATCCTGCCGCATGTCCTCGTGGCCCTTGAGCAGGTACTGGTACGTGCGGCCGTCGCTGCCGCGGATCTTGAGGCGGCGCGGGCGCTGCTTGGACGAAATGACGAGCACGATCGGCTCAAACTGCGTGATGCGCACGATGGGCTGGCCGCTCACGTACGTGCCTGGCACAGCGAGCTCCAGATCGCGCATCGCCAGCAGCTTCGGCGAGACGTACTGCAGGGCCAGCTGCACGGAGTTCGAGGCGGGCAGCTGCTTGGTGATGCGCTTGAACACGTGGTAGTACAGATCCCAGGCCTGATTCAGGTCGTTGATCTCGCCGAACTGGCGGTACCGCCGCACGTACTCGCGTGCCTCGTTCAGGTCGCGCCCGTGCGTCTGCGCAAACGACGTCTCGCGCAGCGTCTCGGGGCCGCGCTCGAGCAGATCATGCAGAGGTCCGAGCGTCGCAAACATGCCCTCGATGTTGTGCTCGGTAAAGTACAGACGCGATGCCTCCTCGAGACCCTCGTGCCACATCTCGTGCCACAGGATCGCGATGCGGATCAGCTCGTTGCTGACGAGCAGCGCCTGCTCGACGAGCACGGGGCTGTGCTCGCGCATCGTGTCCATGATGCCCATCGCCGCCTGCATGCGCACGGGCGACGGCGACTTGGTCGCGACGGTCAGCGGGTACACGAGCGCCTGCGGATGCGCCGTGCCGACGTCCGACAGGAGGTGGTGGATGAGGCGGCGGACGCGCGGCGACGGTGCGCTGATGCGCGCGATCATCTGCGGGATGACCTCGAGCCACGTATCGACGGTGACGGTGCTGAAGCCCTGGCGCACGGCGTCGGCGACGTGCTCGAGGTGCCCGAACTTGAACCACAGGGTGAGCAGGCGCAGTGTGTCCTGCAGCGAGTTGCCGCTCGCGAGCGCAATCGAGCGGAAGAAGCCATGCACACTCGGCACGATGCTCGCCGCGACCTCGTGGAACGGAATGGCCACGCCGTGCCGCTCGTGGTGCGTGATGACGTCAAAGTTGGCGAGCGCCCACGCGTGCCATGCCTTGTACCACTCGCGGTCGAGCTCGGTCGCGCGCTGGTACGAGCGAATCACGTCGCACGAGTCGTCGGCGACCCACTCCTCGTTCATCGCGACCTGCCACTCGCCGAGCTTGAAGTAGCAGCGCGCGAGCAGCTTCGCAAAGTCGGCGAGGCGCGGCGAGGCTCGCACGTCGGGCAGGACGAGCCGGTCGTCGCCATCGACCGTGGCCATGCCGAGGTCGTCGGCGAGATGCAGCGTAAAGTCGCGCAGGTAGCTCAGGCTCTCGGTGCGCGCGCCGCACGCCCAAATGAACTTGAGATGCGAGTAGATGACCGCCGGCGGCGCGCGCGGCCCCGCGAGCGGCGCGTCCATCGCCTGCGCATCGGGGCCGAGCAGCGAGTTGAGCGTCTTTTCCGCGAGCACCATGCGCCCCGATTTGCGGCACAGGTTCGCAAACTTGATCCACGTGTCCATGTCGTCGGCGGGCGTGAGCACAATGCTCCGCACGCTCAGGATGCGCTGCCACACCTCGACGTCCAGCTCGCAGCCCTGCAGCCGCTTCATCCAGATCGTGCGCATCGTCGCCTGGCGGTCGGGCTGGTCCGCATAGTCGAGCTTGTACGCGAGCGCCTCCTCCAGCTCCGAGAGCATCTGCGTCCGCACCATGAGGTCGTACGCACGCGCATAGCTCTCGCTCACCAGCGCCGTGAGCTCCGTGTCCAGCGCGTCGCGCGCACGCGCAATGAGCCGCTTCGTCTGGTGCCGCTGTCCATGGTGGACGGCCAGCACGGCGCGGTAGAAGGAGCGCTCGCTCGACTCGGGGCGCATGGCCGCGATGAACTCGTCCATCATGTCCCACTGCCCAAACGACCACGCGGTCGCCGTCGCGAGCGGCGCCATCTGGCGGCGCCCCTCGGCCCCGGCCGTCGGCCACTTGGCCTGCACGAGCTCCGTGAGGTGCTCCCACTCGCCGAGCGCATGCAGGCAGCGCATCTTGCCAAACACGATCTCCTGCGCATCGGGCTGCTCGACGGCGCGCCGCTCGTACGCCGCGAGGGCCTCTTCCCACCGATGCAGCTTCTCGTACCACTCCTCGTGGTGCGTAATGTCCATGTGCTCACGCGCATACGTCAGCGCACCAAACGCCGCATCGCCCTGCTGCAGCTTGGTGTTGATGTCAATCAGCAGCTCGACCAGCTGCGGCGACGGCTCGGCCATAAACTCGACCTCCTTGTAGTGCAGCGCCTTGGCATACGCGTGGAACTTGTAGGCGCGGTCGCCCAGCAGGCGTATGCTGATCGGCAGCGCCTTGTCGTCGTGCTCCATAAACTCGGCGAGCTGCAGCAGGATGTGCACGACCTGGTCCGGGATGTCGTACGCGTCGAGCGCCGTCTCGATCGCGTGCACAAGACTCTCCTGGTACGTGTCCAGCAGCTCGACCCAGCACGACACGAACGCCGCGTTGAACAGCTCGAGCGCCAGCGGATGGTACACCTCCGCCAGGCTGCGGCACGCACGCAGCGCATGCGACGGCGACTCCCGCAGCATCTCGACGGCCAAGCGCCGCAGCCACTCGCGCCAGTCCTGCGCCGTCGATACGCGCGACGTGTCCCACGCCGCCTTGAGGTGCAGCTGATTCACGGCCATTTTCGACGCCTCGGCCAGCGGCGCCTCATCGGCCTTGTCGAGCGCGAGCGTGTCGGGCGGCAGCAGCTCAGGCGGCAGCGCCTCGCCCCGCACGAGGCAGGCGATGGCCTGCTGGTACCGCGGGTGCTGGATGCGGTGGTGCACCATCGGCTTGTTGACCACCGCGACAAAGGTCAGGTACACGGGCCCCAGCAAAAAGACGAGCGCCGTGAGCGTGTCGAGCACGGGCGTGCGCAGCTCGACGATGCCGCTGTGCAGCACACGCACGAGCGGATGCACGATGCGCGACGCGTGATCGGCAAAGTTGACCTTGCGCGACAGCTGCCCGACCGTCACGATCGCCGCGCGCCGCAGCGGGAGCGGCGCGTCTGTGCGCTCAAACAGGCCCACCAGCACGGGCAGGACCAGGTGCATGTACTCCTCGAGGTTCGCGCCAAACACATAGAACGCCTGCAGCATGCGCATGAGCGTCGGCGTGCGCTTCGGCGTGATCTCGCCCTCGAGCGTCTGGAGGAGATGCGGCAGCAGGAGCGGGAGGTACGCCTTGAATTCGCCCTCGAGTGCACGAGCCACCGACTCCATCAGCGCGACGATCGTGAGCTGGATCGACGAATTCGGATTCCAGTCCGCCTGCACGAGCTCAAAGATATCGTGCAGGTAGTTGCGGACGTGCTGCTTGATGATGCTGATCAGAATCGCCAGCTGCTGGTAGTAAAACTCACTCAGACCTCCCCCCGCACACGTACGCAGCACGCCCAAAAACGCCGGCACAATCTGCGGCAGGAACGCGACGCACTTGAGGCCCTGCGTCTTGAACATGTACATGACCGCCTCAATCACGGCATGGTGGTGCACGGACAGAGCGGGATCGCGCAGAATCGCCATCAGCGCCTCGATCGCGACGTTTTGGTAGTACTCGTCAGTCGATGTGCCAATCAGCGTCGCGAGCTCAAAGAGATCCGTCTGCGCATCGCCCCCCGACACGACCGTGTCCAAGCTGTTCTCCAGGAGCTTGTGTCGATACGGATCCAGCGCTCCCAGGATGCCCAGCACGCGAATCGTCTCGCGCCGCACAGGCACCGATTGCTCGCCCTTGAGGATCTTGACAAGCCCGCCGAGCAGCCGCGGATACTGCAGATACGGATTCGCGACGTGGACCGTGTTCGAGGCAATCCGGCCCAGCGTCTTGAGCGCCGCATCGCGCCGCGCCACGGACGCATGCGCCGAGCCGCGCGAGAGCTGCGTCACCATCAGCGACACGAGCTCATCGACCAGCGGCGCCAGTTCCTCGCCCGCTACACGCGCCAGCTCTCCGATACACTCGATCACGCGCGCCGCCACACTCGCATGCGGATCACGCACCTTGGGCAAGAGCACCTGCAGGATCGTCAGGGCGTAGCTCTTGACCAGCCCTTGCAGCGCCCGCACGACGCCCGTGAGAAGACGCGCCGCCTCCTCCTTGTGCCGCGCCACGTTCGCATACTCCAGGCCCGTCAGCAGCTGAATCAGCACCTTGCGCAGCGACGGCATCACATACGCAGGGTTGTGCTTCGCCAGCCGACCGAGGATCCCGATCGCGACTTCGCGCACGCCAAACTCCTCGTCGTTCAGCGCCATGAACATCGAGCGAATATACTCGGTCTGCGCGAGATGCCGGTCGAAATGCTCGTCCAGCGCACTCAGCACCGTCAGCCGGAGCTCCGCATCCGGATCGGCAATGCCGACCATGATCAGCTTGTCCAACACGTCATTGAACACCTCGATGGCATGCATGGACGTCTGGTAGCAGATCGGATCGTTGACAAACATGTGCGCACACGTCACAGCCGCCGCCTTCCGCACCTCCTTCGCGTCGAGCTCCAGGTACGGCAGCGTACACGCACGCACAAACTCGCTCAGAATATGCCCGGAAAAGTCAAAGCTGCCGAGCGTCTGCAGCGCAATCGTGATCGTCTCCATCGCCCGCGCATCTGGCGCGACGTGAATGACAGGCGGCGGCACGCCGCCACGACGCGGCACGGGCGCACCCAGCGGGCGATACGGCACGCCGATCAGGATCTGCGACAGCATGTGCAGCAAGCGCTCCTGCACGATCGGCAACAGAGCAGGAATCGCATGCACAATCTTTTCCAACGCCGAGACCAGCGCCGTGCTCAGGCCACAGCCAAACATCATGTCCAGCATGTCGTGGACATCGCCCTCGATGCGCGGCCCCACAGCGAGAGCCATGTGGCCCAAGCAGAAAAACACAGGCGTCTCTGGCAGCGCATGCTTCTTCCCGCGCTGGATCAGGCTGTCTCGCACACACTGCATAATCGCATCGACGTACGGCTCCATGCGATCGCCCATCGCCATGGCCACGAGACCGACGGCTTCTAGCGTGTCGCCCCACGCCTCTTTCGTCGAGCGGTCGCGCTCGCGGCGCAGCTGCTCAATCAGCGTGCTCATCACTGGACTCAGGTGCTCTTCAGCGTAGTACTGCGGGTCGTACGCGGCCAGCACCGGAATGAGGTTCGTGACCGTGCGCCGAATGAGCGGATCGCGATGCCGGTGCAGGCGCAAAATCAGTTCGCACGCCCGATGCAGTCGCGTTCGCATAAACGACTTCGAATAGCGCAGCAGCTTGAGAATGGCCAGCAGACTGCCATGGATGACTTCGATCGCCGGATCACGCAGACCCTGCTCGGCGTCGTCGTACACGAGCTCATAGGCCTGTGTGCCCATTTGCTTTTCGCGATCTGAAATGATCTGGAAGCAGGCGCCGAGGGCTTCCGCCGCCGCCTCCCGCACACCCACTTTGACGTCGCGCAACGCGACCCAAATATGATCCATCACACGGCCCACATACGTGTGGAACAGGTACGGCACATTGCGCGCCATCTCCTTGATGATCAGCACTGCCGCATAGCGTCCATTTTCATTGCGCTCTCCCTGCAAAAAGTCGAGCGCACGCTGCACCTCAAACTCGACAAACTGGTCGCCCAGCGAGTGGCCGCCATGCTTCGACACCCGACCCAGCACACGAGCGGCCGCCATCATGACCTGTGGATCGGAGCACGGGAGATTCGGCTTCAAGTACTGGTAGAAGCGGTACAAGCGCGCGCTATTATCTTCGCTCTCGAGCCCGATAAAGTGATCGATCGCCGTGATTCCGCCCAACTTGCTCGCTGATAAGGTGCTGTGCGAGAGCTCAATGACGCGACGGTTCAGCTCATTCGTAAAGAGCTGCAGCCTCTCTCCCTTGAGCTCGGACAACATGTACGACACAAAGTTGCCGAGCTCCTTGCCTGCATGATTCCGCACAGCCTTATCCTTGCTCTTAAGGTCCTCAAACATCCGCGTCAGCGTCCCGGACGGCTGCATCGCTTGCGACACAACCGACGCGCTATTGTTTCCTGTGAGAGACGGTAGCATCGTGCGAGAATGCGCGCACTGCACGGCCGGTCCAGCTTGCCAGCAAGCCGCTCTCGTTCGTCCCAGCTCGGCGTATCGAAGCGGCCGACCAAGCGCCACGACACCCGCCCGTGGCTCGAGCGTCACGTGTTACAAGAACCTAGTAGGTCGATGTTCGAACCAGCTCCACCCTCGACCGCGCCTGCCATCCAGCGTCAATGTTGGCGCTTTTCCACCACATAGACGGCAAGGCAGGTCCCCGAGTACACAGTGTGTGTCAGGCACGAGTTGCATGGTTCCTGTTTATTCATCACATCGTCCGATTCGGTGGACGTATGGCTGAGGGAAAGACAGGATAGATTGGCGGGCTCCTTAGTACACATTACGTGGTTCCTCTGCGTGGAACGGCGTAAGAAGGTCGTCCTACATGCCTCGACAAGGCGTGGGCTGTGGTCCATAGGCGTTCGTAGCACGTGATCATCCAGGCAGCGACGGCGTGCGATCGACGCGCACTGACGTCATTCGCGACCATGTCTCGCTTCGTGCTGGCGGCGCGGCTGCACGGACATTCGTCGGACGTGCGTGCTATCGCCTCACACACTCTATCGAATGGGACACAGCTGATTCTGTCAGGCTCGCGTGACCAGAGCGCTCGTCTTTGGGTGCGTCGACATGACGGGACTCATGACGTGCATGTGCTCGACCATGGCAGCGGGTTTGTGAATGCCGTCGCCTTTTTCGTGCACGACACCGGGATCTATGCTTTGACAGCAGGGCAAGATGCTCTCATTTACGCTTACCACATCGATACCGACGGACCTGTGTCCGTAAGTGGCTCACCGACCCTCTCCCTGGTCGGACATGCATCCAATGTGTGTTCACTGCGGACCCACAGCGCCTACATCGTGAGCGGTAGTTGGGACTCGACGGTACGCGTATGGAAAAACTGGGAATGCGTCGCGACGCTGGCGGGGCACTCCCACTCGGTATGGTCCGTACTCCCTATCGATGAGGACCGAATCCTGTCCGCTTCGGCAGACAAGACGGTGTGCCTGTGGTCGATCTCATCGCCGAAAGAGCCGCTGTACGTGTTTGAAGGCGCAACTCAGGCAGTCCGCGATATCGCACGCGTGTCCGACACCGCCTTTGTGAGTGCCGGCAACGACGGCCAACTCCGTCTGTACCCGATCCACGGCGGTGCGCCGTACAAGACGTTCGCATCGCTTCCTGCCTTTGTGTATGCCCTCGCACCACTCGCTGACGGTTTCGTGAGCAGCGGCGAGGATCGGTGCGTGCGGGTGTGGGCGCATGATGCCCTCACGCAACTCGTGCCCGTACCGGCCTTGTCGGTGTGGTGTGTATGCATACTGTCGAACGGGGATATGGCCTGTGGCGCGAGCGATGGCACTGTGACCATCTTCACTCGCGATGCAGCTAGAGCGGCGCTTCTTCCAGAACAAGAAGCGTTTGCCGCGGATATTGCGACGCAGTCCCTGAGCGCGCCTGAAGTCCAGGGCGTGCGTGTGTGCGAGGAGCATGATACGACGCCCGGTGCCTCGGAAGGTGACGTGCTTGTGGTGCGCCAAGGCTCGAAGTCGACGCGGTACCATTGGAGCACGCATACGCAGCAGTGGATCCCGACGGGCATAGTAACAGAAGGCGCATCGTCGTCTCAAAAGACACTGTTTGAGGGCAAGGCGTACGACTACGTGTTTGATGTTGATATCGCAGATGGTGTGCCGCCTCTCAAGCTGCCGTACAATGTGACGGACAACGCCTATGTCGCTGCCAGTCAGTTCTTGGAGCGTCATCAACTGCCGGCCTCGTTCCTCGATCAGGTCGTCCGCTTCCTCGAGAAAAACACGGGCGTGGTGGACGTATCGACCACAGAGGCTGTGGATCCGTACACAGGTACGTCTCGGTATGTGCCGGCTCAGCCTGCGCCTCTCGCCACCCTGCCGCAGACGAGGTTCCTCTCGTTTACGCACGTCCAGCTGGCGTCGGCGCACGCGAAGATGCTCGAACTCAGTCAGAGCGTGCCGGGTGCCACACTCTCTGACGACGACCAGGCGGCGGTGGCCGCCCTCGTAGCGGCCCTCGAGCAAGGCACAGGTGTCATGCCGGTGGATATACTCGGCAAGCTCTTGCGCACCTGGCCCTTAGCAGCTCGATTCCCACTCCTCGACTTGCTTCGCGCAGCCGCCCTGCATGCATGCACACAGCCGTTGACGACGCTCGTGAGCGATGCATTGGTCGGTGCTGACTGGGACGGACTCGATCAGGCGAGCGATGTGCCCTCGGCACCGGCGAACGCCATGCTCGCCCTGCGCACACTCGCGAATGGATTCGTGGCACCCCAAGGCCCTGCCACCATGGCTTCACTGGCACTCGAGGCGCTGGCGACGCTGCATCAGCCACCATGGCATGTACTCAACCGTGCGGGACACACGGCACTCGCGACCGTCGCCCTCAACTACTCGATCCTCGCCGTCACACAGCCCACTTTTGAGCACGCCGCTCTGCTCCTCGATATCCTCACCGATGTACGTTTCTACCCACTGACACGTCAGATCCTACGGCACGCATCCGAAAGTGAAAGTGTGTATCGAGCGCTCGTGGCACTCGGCAACCTGGTACGTATGTACAATTAACCCAAAGCTGTCCGCTCCATGCAGCGCATCCATTCCACGTCGTGCTGACGCCGTGCAGTTGGCCCTGTCGTGGCGCGACAAGCTCCAGGAGCCTCGTATCCACAACGTGTGTGCCGACCTCGCTACTTTAGGCGCTTAATGCCGCGGCGCCGATGTGCTGTCCATAGTCGTCGATGCCCGCACGACGCTGCTGCATCTTGAACACAATACACAGAATCAAAAGAATACCCTGCAGTGTGGCAGCTACCAGGAACGGCATCAAAGAGCTCCAGTCCACACCGACTTGCTGAGCTAGCGCGTAGACGAACAGTGCGGCACCGGGGACTTGAATACACATCATCGTGATGCTCATACTCCGCACGAGCCGAGCCCGAGCCGTGTGTACGATCTGCGGCACGTACTGACACATGGTCAGGACACTGGCCGCGACGCCCAGCACGTTGGCCCATGTACGGACGCGCGGCGCATGGCCTGTCAGGAGTACCACGCTGGTACCTAGCGCGGCCAGAATGAGGCACGCCGCGGTCCACGCCAAACGACGGGCCACAGCGTATTCGTGCATAGCGCCGACTCTGCCATGGATCGCCTCCTCTGAGGGCAACAAGTGCCGCTCGAGAATATCGCGCATGTGTGCGGGAATGTTGTGGTACGCGTCGTGAGAGTGAGCATGCGAAGCCAGGTTCCCCTGCGTCGGATTCGCCGACTCTGCCACCGCTCCATAGCTCTTATGAATGTGGTGGTGGAACGACTCAACATCGCTGTCAGAGTCAGACGAGTCCTGCTGCGTGGGCGGCGGGCGCAGCAGCGAGAGATCTGCCTCTTGAACCGGTGCGCGGCTCAGCTTGCGCTGTTTGCGCGAGCGTCGGCGTCGACGAGCTTGCATGTCAAGTGGATAGTACCGCAGAAAGCACGCAAACAATATGGTAAACATGAGCTGTTGCACACCTGTTTGGATCACGCCCATCCAATACTCCATGGCCAGGAGCGACCAGTGGCGGAACGTGCATGACAACACAGGCCATTGCAGCACAAGCACATTCAGCATCGTTGCCCAGCTGGAAAGCGTACCAAGGAAGAGAAACCACGGCGACAGACCCACAGACGATCGTGCAGATACAATGCGCACGATCTGTGGGATGTACGAGGCAATAATGCCCACAGAAACGACAGACGACAGCATCCATGCCATTCCATCGTGCGGCGGCAGCTCACATATGTCCGTGCTCATGATGAGATCAAGGCACGCCCGTGGTCAAGTCGAATGTCGGAGCGATCCTACGTCCCAGGCTCATCACGGGTCCCGCCCACCGTGCCCCCTGAAAGTGGAGGTGATACGCCGTTTGTCGACCCACGTCCATTTTTTGCATGCCGGCACGTTCCTCGATTCCCAAGGCAGAACGTAAGCGAAAGTCGTTCCCAGAGGACCAAGGTCTCTCCAAAGTATTGGCTTTATCTCTACAGGCCGTTGATAAAAAAGACGCTCAGTTTCAAAAAGTGCTCGACAAGGATCATGCGAAGCGCGAATCAATTGCACGAGCCAACAAGGAACGCGCACGTAAGAAGGAAGAGACTCGCAAACTGAGCCATGTGCCGTCCAAGATCTCTATCATGGAGCAGCTACGTGAGCAGCGACGTGAACGCTCACGCGAACGCAAAAAGAAACGCAGGGCAGCCGCAGAGCCGGAGGCCACAGTTCATACGAGTGCCTCGCACCATGTCACCAGAGACGAAACCAAGCCCAAGAAGAAACGCGTATCATTCGGCTAGCTACTTTGTGAGCAGCGGCGGTGATGACTTGGCCGGCAAGTTCTTATTCGCCTGCGAAAAGTCCCGCACGATAATCTCACATTGGACCGTATCACACAACTTCTTAGCCGCGGACTTGATCGCAGGCGAGAAGAGCGTCAGTCCCGCGGCCGATTCCACAGCTGATACGTCCACTTCAAAGCTGCGAAGAGGGGCCGAGTTGGGGATCATACTGTTGGGCATGATAAAGGCTCCCAGCGCCATGCCGCTCTGTCCCAAGCCTACCATGCTGGGACCTGACGACAGATGGCCCGTTCCCAAAATTACCTTGGCAAAGTGCGTGGGCACCGATACTTTTGGAGGCGTACCGATCACTTCATACGTCACACGCCACTTTCCATCGGACGACTGTCGCGGAAGATACAGTGGCACCGTAAATACATAGAGATCACTAAATTGCGACGTAAGCCGACGAACAAAATCTTCCGTGTGTGCCCAATAGTCGCGGTTCATACCTGGACCGACTTGAGGGGCAATGTTGGTCAGCAGGAACGTTTCGTTCATCGCCGCTTGGCTTGACTTGGCATCAGCTGCTGGGACCATGTGTCCGCGGTCGTATCCCGAGCCAAAATAGTCGCTATTCGTCGAGCGGAAAGGCATAGGTATACGCTCGTCCTCGGTAAAGACTGACATGGCGCGGTTCACCTCAGCACCAGGCGGTCTGCGAATCGATTCAGAGGTCAAGTGCTCAGCAGTCCACACGGGATGGCGCAACCGTCTGTCGTACGCAGTCACATACGCTTGACTACGCAGAAAATCAGCGATCGGGCCCGGATGACCAGACTTTTGCAAGGCATCAGATGTAGGCTTCACGACAGCCTTCTGCAGAGGTGCTTGCTTTTCGGGTATCACTGGCTCAACGGATGGCACAGACGATGACGATGCCAAGCGCTTAGATACAAGCGTAGCACCTCCTGCTCCTAGCAAAATGCCACCAGCAAAAAGTCCGACATGAGCAGCGAACGACATGACCAACCAAGATGAACGCGCCTCACCGCTTTGTCGTGGGGCCAGGCACGATAGTGTTCGTTTGGCCACGTGCTGGACACGTGAAACATCCAGCTCAGGGATTGGGCGCACACAGCTGACGTGCAAGCAGGCCACGCCCATGGCTAATTGGGCGACGCCCTAACGCACCATACATTTTTCACTCCTCCCCCTCCTAATATGTCCAACTTTGAGCAATTCCAACAGAAGTTGAGCCACTTTGGTCAGACGGTGTATTCGTCTGCCTCTGCTATGGGCCATGCAGCTCACACTGCCTCGACACGCCAGCATTTTTCGTCCGAAGAGCTTATGAAGATGGAGAATGAGTATGGTGCCCACAACTACCACCCGCTTCCTGTGGTCTTTGACCGCGCTCATGGCTCGCGTGTATGGGATCCAGAGGGCAAGGAATACCTGGATTTCTTGTCTGCATACTCAGCTGTGAACCACGGACACTGTCACCCCGCTGTGGTTGGGACGCTGATTGCGCAAGCCCAGAAGCTTACGCTGTCATCTCGCGCCTTTTACAACTCGGTCTTCGCTCAGTTTGCCAAGCGTGTCACGGAACTTCTCAAGTATGACATGGTGCTTCCAATGAATACTGGTGCTGAGGCTGTGGAGACGGCCATGAAGCTGGCTCGTAAGTGGGCGTATGTCAAGAAGGGTGTGCCAGAAGACAAAGCTCGCGTATTGAGCGCTACTGGCAACTTCCACGGCCGCACCATCGGTGTTATTAGTATGAGCACTGATCCTGACAGTCGCAACGGCTTTGGTCCCATGCTCGAGCGTGTGGGTCCTGTCGTCGATGATATCAAGATCCGTTATAACCATGCCGAGGATATTGAAGCCGTGCTGGAGAAGTATGGTAACGAGACGGCTGCTGTGCTGCTTGAGCCGATTCAGGGTGAAGCTGGTATCATGGTGCCAGATGACGACTATTTCAAGAAGGTCGAGGCACTTTGCAAGAAGCACAACGTGCTCCTGATCTGCGATGAGATTCAAACGGGTCTTGGTCGTACGGGTCGAATGCTGTGCTGTGATCACTATGGAGTGCGTCCCGATATTGTGACGCTCGGAAAGGCACTGAGCGCTGGTGTTTACCCTGTCAGTGCTGTTCTTGCTGACAAGGACGTGATGCTATGCATTCAGCCTGGTGAGCATGGCAGTACATACGGTGGCAACCCTCTAGGATCGGCTGTGGCTATCACGGCTCTCGACACGATCGTCAAAGAAAACATGTGTGAGCGTGCCGAGAAGCTCGGTGAGTCAATGCGCTCGAGCTTGAAGCAGATCCAGAATCCACTTCTTCTTGAGGTGCGTGGTAAGGGTCTGCTTAACGCTATTGTCATTGACGAGACCAAGAGCACCAAAGGCCGTTCGGCTTGGGACCTCTGCCTTCTTCTCAAAGACAAGGGCCTTCTTGCTAAGCCCACTCACCAAAACATCATTCGCCTTGCCCCTCCCTTGGTCATTTCAGAGGAGGAGATGGAGCGCGGCATCAAGATCATTACGGAGGCTCTCGACGACCTTGACAAGGTTGACACCATCCCTGGCGCCGAGGCACACTAGGCACGTAGCGTCTCATCATAATGACTAAGCATCTCCACAACATGCATCACGCTAGAATAGGCGCAGCCAGGCCTCTTGACCGCCTACGATATATGTGTGCGCAGTATCATCGAATCCCGTCCACGAATGGCGAAAATTCCGAGAAAGAACCGCTCTTTGATATAGATCCGTCTACAGGACGCAAGGTGACACATAAGCGCATCAACAAGGCTTATTTGGTGCACCAGCGTTGGCTTGAAAAACAGAAGCAAATTAAGGAGCGCAAGCAGGCGAGGGCTGAAGGACGATCTGTTCCTTATGACCCTGAGCTAGATGAGGAGGAAGATGTACCTTTCCTTGCGAATTGCTTGTTCTCATTGACCTACACGGCGTTCGTTGTAGCTATCATTGCCCTTTTTGCCGGCCAGTTTATTCATGGCGACTTCTTATGGGGGTATCGTGGCAAATGGACCAACTGGCGTACCTACTTTCCACCGACTATGCGCGAATTTACGCCAGAGCAGCTACAAAGGTTCAATGGTGAATCAAGCGGTCCTATATATCTTGCCATCAAAGGTGATGTATTTGATGTCACGCCCGGAAGGAACCATTACGGCAAAGGCGGTGCGTATCATTTCTTTGCCGGTCGAGATGCGTCGCGCGCCTATGTCACAGGGTGTTTCGAATCGCATTTGACTCACGACCTTCGCGGCTTTACAGAGGCGGAACACGTCATGCTCAACCAATGGCATAGGTTCTATGCACAGCATCCCAAGTACTTCAAGATCGGCACCATGAGACTCCCGCCGATCAACCCGGCATCGCCTATACCACCTCCGTGCAACGAACCACGCGACCAGAAACCTAACTAAAACGTGCCTTGTATGTACATACACTTCCTTTATATACGATCTGTACATGTCAGCGTCCATTCTTCAAAAACAGAGCATGGGAGTAGAAAATCAGAGTAGTGCCCGGATACAGAATTGGGTTTATCGGGCCATTTCGCCAGAGACCGAAATCGTACGCAGACCGTCGTGATAAAACTCATCACAAGAGAATTGGGCAAAAACTTACATCTGGCAAGTAAGCAAACCGTTCCCACATGACATGCAACGCAGTGAATGCCAAGCTCATAAACAGCCTCTAAAAAATCTTCAAGACAGGTGCAGGGAGTTGCGGCCCTATTCGCACCCTCAGACGGTAATTTCCAGCAATCTTTCGATTGATAGGTAATCACAGCTTAGGCAAAGGATGCTGATGCACGCTCGTGATACGTACTCTGGCATGTTAGACAAGTTCTGACTAGCACACAAAGAATCAGGCAACAAAGAAGTTATCGCGAATCGACATAGAGTCACCGCGAGACTCTAGTTTGTAGTTGTTGAAGCATCCTGACGCTATGGTGGTGCTCAACGTACCATTCATTTACAATACATGGCAAGGCACCCAAGGGGGCGTAACAGAGCGGATGGAAAACCTGGCAGGAAAAAAAAGAACGAATGCCAGCACCGAGCGGCGACCCTTTGTTCATTCGGCCGAATGCAGGCTGGTATGGAGGCCATCCGCACCGATGAACGAAATTTTACCGGTCATGGCATCAGAGGAAGTGAAGCAGAAGAAGGCCGTCGCTGCCGAGGCGTCTGTGAAGAAAGAGAAGAAAGAGAAGAAAGAGAAGAAGGAAAAGAAAAAGGACAAGAAGGAAAAGAAGGAATCCGCAACAGAGGCCGATGATGCAGCTGATGTGTCCATGATGGACGTGGCAGACGTCGATGTAGAGGTTGACCCATCGACGCTCAGCCCTATTGCCTGTCCGCTTGCATCCGAAGCACTCACGAAAAAAGTGTACAAGACTATCAGGAAAGCTTCCAAGTCGCGCGGTCATGTCAAGCGCGGTGTGAAGGAGGTCGTCAAAGGTCTGCGCAAGGGCGAAAAAGGTCTCGTAATTCTAGCGGGCGACATTTCGCCTATTGACATTTTGTCACACATTCCTGTGCTTTGCGAGGATTCTGGATGTCCATACGTGTATGTGGCCTCAAAGGACCAGCTGGGAAATGCTTCGAGCACGAAGCGGCCGACGAGCTGTGTGATGATCGTGCCAGGCGGCGGTAAGAAAGCCGTGGAAAAAGGCGAGACTAAAGTAAAAGAAGACTACCAAGAAGACTACTCTTTTCTGCATAAGGAAGCGTCGCGATTGGTTGAGCAGGTGCTTATGAGCTAAACCTGTGCGGACGTATAGTTGTCTTGTACCATAGACTGCAAATGCATTTGCCTACTGATGCAGACCTAGCATGGTTCGTACTTGAGACATGGTCTCTTGGGCCCGTAAGCATGCTTTTTCGCAACCCAAACGTTCGATTTCATCCAGAAAGCCGTCTTCGCTAATCAGGCGGGAGTATTCCTTCTGCACAGGTCGCAGTTCTTCAATGATACTGTCTGCCAGAGTGCGCTTTAGGGCAGCACTGGATCCACCAGCATATTCGTTGAGGAAGCGTGCTAAAAATGCTGGGTCTTTCCGCTCCTGCGTGATCTCTTGCGTCATGTGTGATTGAAGCACGCCGCCGTCCATGCCTGCAAGAATCTGGAGTAAATTGCTTATCGCTGGACGTGATGCGGGATCAAAGGACAGGGTACCCTCACTATCCGTCACAGCTTTTTTCACTTTCGACTGGATCTGCTCAGGCGTGTCAGTCAGCATGATGCGAGAATTGGCATCAGGGGCTGACTTGGACATTTTTTGTTCAGGATTGCGGAGGGACAGAATGCGCTTTGACTCGGAAAGCAGCGCCTCGGGAATAGGAAAGAATGGTTTCTTTACAGAGCGGTTGAATGAGTGTGCCAAGTCGCGAGTGAGCTCCAAGTGTTGCTGTTGGTCCTCTCCGACAGGCACATGGGTGGCATGATACATGAGAATGTCGGCGGTCTGAAGGACAGGGTAAGCAAAGAGACCCAGCTGAAGCTGAGACTCGTTGACATGGTCTTCAGATGCGCTGTTTTGGATCGTAGCAATTTTGGATTTCCACGTCGTCATTCGCTCGAGACGGCCAAATGGTGATTGACACATCAGGAGCCAGCTCAGTTCGGCATGCTGAGGTACTTGGTCTTGCATAAATATGGTGCATCTGTGCGGGTCCAAACCTACTGCTATAAGAGCAGCCAGCAAGTTTCGTCGGTCATGGTACAACTGCTTTGGATTTTGTGGGATGGTCAATGCGTGCAGACTGGCTATAAAAAAGTACAGCTCGTCCTGTGGATCTGCTTCATTTTGCAACGCTGTCCATGTCTTGAGCGCGCCCAAGTAGTTGCCTAGATGCGGCACACCCGTTGGTTGAATACCAGACACTATAACACGCCTACGGGCTAACGTGGACGCCCATCGCCGCGCACCGCTCAACATGCAAGACATGGTGGTGTGGAGAGAAAGCGTAAGCTCTTGGTATTCCTATACTACAAAATTTACAGCACCGTCATGACTTACTGGGTGGATGTTTTGGATGCCACGATCTTGGTATGTTGCGCCTGTGGCGAGGTTGTGCTTGCCTCAATGGCAGGCTTAGGTGCCGATTTCGTGGCGCGGTCTCGTGCCTGTTCTAACGTCTCGACATAGGTGCTGGGGAACCATCCGATACGTCCGTCACGCGTTCGCCCGCGCCACCATTGACTCTCTTCGCCAGTCTGAGGATCTGTCTTACTCAGTACTGCGATAATCTCATTTTGCCTCAGACTGAGCTCGAGATTGTCAGTTGCGGTGTAGGCAAAGCGGGCGCGCACAAAGGTTAGCTTGCTTGGATCGAGCGCAGCAGCACCTTGTGCATCCTGCAACATTTGTAAACTCGTACCAGCTTCAGCAGCTTGCTTGGAGAGACGTGCACGCTCCTCTTCCTGCTTAGCGGTAATCAACTTGACGACTTTGCCCATCAAGTATGGCAGGCCGATGACGGCAAGGAAGAAAAGCGCAAGCGGACGCTTGCTGGGCTGTGGCTTGGCACCACCAACGCGCTTGAATTCACCAAAATTCTTTGCATCGATGCCATGCACAGGGCGTCGTCCTATCATGCGAAGGTAGAGATTTTTGATTTGCCGGGCCAAGGCAAAAATACTGAGCACTTCACCGAGGTAGTTGCGGAGATGCGCAAATTGATCTGCCACACCGACCATAGCGAAAAAGCTCGAGTGTGTCGCCATGAATGTAGACTCAAGCATCTGAGCGAATCCACCGAAAGTGGCCACGATCGATGAAATCAGCTCAAATGTGGCCTGAGTGCCACTCTCCATGCGCTGGGTTAACGAGTTTTCACCTGGCTGGCCAAAACCCATGCCACCATATCCCATACCTCCATAGCCCATGCCGCCGTACCCCATACCTCCGTAGCCCATGCCGCCATAGCCCATGCCTCCGTAGCCCATGCCGCCATAGCCACCGTATCGAGAATATGGCGAGCCATAGGCACTACCATAGCCACCGTAGCCACCCAGGCCACCGTATGCACCATAGCCGCCCATACTTCCATAGCCACCATAGCCGCTCATATAGCCGCGATTAGCATTCATACCACCTAGCTCGTTAGAACGATCATTTTACAAAGATACACACCTGTTGTTGTGGCGTCCATGCCAGATCGCAGGGACGCAGGCTGTTCTGGCAAAGCAGGTGCAGCTTCAGGCGCACTATTCGAGGAAGCTGATAGTGGACTTGCTACTTCTGTAGCACTTTTCTGCTCCCATGGTTTAGGGGGAGCTGGCATATCCACACAATGGAATGCTAATCTGAACCAGTGCTGCCGGCAAGTAGGCGGGGTTCGGACAAGCTATGTCCACGTGGCACTCGCCGCTGCGAACAGCTACTCAACTCACTTGCATCTATGAGGCCATCCAACCTAGTGTCATTTTTTCGTACAGAACTCAACTAGACCACACTATCGAAAAGAGGCCTAGTTTGATGGAACCATGCCGTGTATATAAGAATTTACTTCGAGGCAGCAACCTGGGCCTGGAGGCGGAGGTTGTTCTCGACACGACCGTGGTTAGTAATGTACTTCAGGTGGCAACCATCCTTGATGACACGGTGGCTGTCACGGGCCTCGAGGTACTCCTGGCGGCTCATGTCCGTGAAGCCCCACTTCTTCGAGATGATAATCTTCTGGCGACCAGCGAACTTGTAACGCGAGCGACGCAGCGACTCGACGGCGTGAGGACGGTTGCCATCACGCGTGCGGATCGACAGAAGCACCTGACCAATGTTGACACGGGCGACAAGTCCGTACGGCTTACCGAAGGCACCACGCATACCCGTCTGCAGACGGTCGGCACCAGCGCACGAAAGCATCTTGTTGATACGGATGACGTGGTAGGGGTGGACACGCACACGGAGGTGGAAAGCATCCTTACCCGTCATCTTCACCATGTACTTGTTGGCACAGATACGAGCAGCTTCAAGGGCCTCCGACGTAATCTGTTGGTGTTCGTCACAGACAAGGTGGACACAGAATGGGAATTCATCCACCGAAGCCTTCTTACGACCCAGATCGTAGATACGGATCTTAGGGTCCGGCACACCACGGTTGTACCGAGACTTGGGCTGTCATGGGTTAGCATAATGTTCTCAAAAGACTTATAGTCGAAGCGGGTCAGATACATACGTAAGGCTTGTTCTTGCAGTAGCGGTAGCAACGAGCAGGTCGACGTCCCATTCTGCTTCGTGTTAGTATACAATGTCTCAAAAAGCCCGGTGGCAAAACGTACGTTGACCTTGTGGCGTGGTAAGGAGAGAAAGTTCGCTTCACAACTGCCCCCTAAGCGAGGCGGACATGTGTCAGCAATTTGCACGAGATTTACAGTTCATCACGTGTAATGACGTGTGGGTGAGTCATCCTCCACATAAATATCTTTGCGCTCGGGCCTGGTGTGTTGGGCCTGCAACGCACGACACGCGCGCCATTGGACACTAGGCGCATGGTTTTGTGTGCGCGCACCGCGGCCTGCTGAAGAATGAGCCAAGGTTCAGGTCCGACAAGGCGTGGGGAGAGTGAAAGTCTGTTACGCTCTCTCACCTCCAATACGCAAGTGCGTGGCTCATTCAATGGTGTTGGGAATGCCTCCTCGACCACCACAGTACCATTCCTCACCAATGTTGAAAGCCACTTTGGGCGAGTTACGCTTACTGCCCCTGATAACATGAGAAGAACTAAGAAGCGGACTGCCAAATCTAAGAGTGCTCATCCTGCATCGAGCTCAGGTATACACGCTGTGCCAGCCCAAACGCTATCATCAGAGCGTGCTGCCACCACTCGAACACAGCCACGCCGCGAGCGTTCGACAACAAGTATGAGAACCACTGCCACACGTGAGCTGGATCGCCGTGTGAATGTATGGGACAGTATGGGTGTGCTCACATCCACAGATGATGCTGATCCGCCGCCACCTTTTGTGCCATCAGAGACACCCAGCGCTAGGCCGTCGGGTCCGCCGATTCCCCGAAGTCCTCCGCCCGCCTTTGTGAGTGAGGATGAAGAATCTGATCATGATGAAGTTGAATATGTGACTCGATTACCAGCACCCGTTGACCCTGTTAAGCTCCGCGAGAGTGATGCATGGGAACGCGATCGCTTACTTGGATTCAGTCTGGAAGAGCGTGTAGCTCGAATGGAAAGACGACGCGCCGGTGTGCCGCACCCATCTATGCGAAACACGATTAGTACTGTCACGACGCAGCCTGAGACAGTTCGGTGGAATCGACCAGCAGTTCAGTCGGATACGGTGGAATTCCCAACGCTCGAAGTGCCCAAAGCTCCTCAGGCCCTCACACGTCGTGATCATGGTGATACAGTAGACGATACTTCTAGCGAAGATTCAAGACTGGATGAAGTCGACAATTCAGATGAGGAATGGCAGCATGAGCATGATGCACTCGAAGCATTACATCGACAAGAGGCCGATACGCGTCATGAACAGCAGAGCCGAGAATCCCTACCCAGACGCGTACCTCCTATACCAGACTCGGGGGTCGAACCACCAGTATCTCGTCCACTACCACCGCCACCGCCATCCCGCGTTCCTTACATTCGGTCGGCCTATGACCAGCTCCGAATGTGGCAGTCTCAAAATCGATTACCCGAAGCGTTGAATCGGGACATGAACGAACATGAAGAGCGCCTATTGCGCCGGAATGCTTCCATGCCCGGCCACTTTGGCAGTGCTTTTTCTAATGCTCAATCCTCCGTGGCGCCTTTACCTAGACAAGTGCGACTTCCTGTCGTGACTGACGCCACGCGCCATTTTCCTAGATCAGAGCCTACTTCAGCGTCGGCGCAAGCGATCGATTCTACCCAGGAATTCGAGCGTAGCGTTCTCACAACTGAGCATGCAGACATACCAGAAGTGCAGGTCTCAGAAGCAGTGTCCGAATCGCGGCATACAGAGGATGTACAGCCAGAAAACGTGTCTGAAAGCAATACAGACCAAGACGTGGCCATGACAGCAACACAACCATCTGAGGAAGCACAGCCCCTCGACGCGTCTGAGGGCATCACTGACCTAGATGTGGCCGTGGCGCATTTGGACCATCCAGCCACTCATTATGAATGGGCGACGCTGATCAGCGACTTCCTTGGCCCGGCGCGTGAACAGACGCAGCGGACGACCGAGGAGCTCGAGGGCATCTCGGTTGGCCGAGTCGAATTAGAGCATCGCCGCGTCACGACATCAGGCCAAGTCCGCGTTCGACTTAGTGTCGCCGGGATGCGTGTTGACCGGTGCGGAATTTGTCTCGAGCAGTTCCGCGAAGGACAACTTGCTTGTATATTACCTTGTTTTCACATGTGCGTATTGTTTATGACTGACCACAGCTTCCACAACCATTGTACTATAGAACTACTGCGCCATGCTCAACAATGTCCAGTGTGTCGTCGGGACATACTACGCAGTTAATTAGCCTGCAATGCATGTATCTTGTTAACGAGTTCGTGACCAGCCTTTTTAAAGTCGACGGGTTGGAGACGCGTCATGGTATACCGAACTCGGCTCGAATCATTAAAAGTTTCCTGCTTAGCACGGCATCCAATATCGATGACACGGCCGATAGCACGAGACAAGACAGCTTTGAAGCCAGCCTCACTCTCGTTTTGGATTACATCCAGCTCATCGGCGGTGATACCGAGGAGCGTCTCGCCAACTTCGTTAAAGCCGCTGACCCAGATCTGTCCCGTATAGTCTGCCACATTAGCCGAAAAAATGTAGCGACGCACAGGTGCAGGGTAGCTCCTGTCACACTTCTCACAGCGCCAGTTGCCATCGTCGTCCATCAGCACTTTCTTGTTACACTCTTGCGATGGACATGCCGTGTAGTACAGCGTGCCTGGGCGGATATACACTACCATAGCCCGCGTATTAAAAAAGTCTGCGCGTTCAAACGACGTGCCTAGGGACTGGTCCTTGACTTGGGCGAACGTGCGAAATTCGTTAGCACGCATCGCTCCAGGCGTGGTGCCACCACCTGCCGCTGCGCCGCCATCCATAGCAGACGAAATGGCTCGGATAGGAGCAGCGTTTCCTTCATTGTCGTACCAACCACGGAGTCCATGCGACTCAGGGATATCGGGGTTGATCGACATGGTAGAGCTCGAAAACATGCTCAGACTTCGACCACCAAAGTCACTTACCTTGACGCCCTTAAATGCCATGACAGGTTTGTCTTCGCCGCTAATGGTGCTTTCAAAGTTCTCAGCTTGAGAGCCCCACAGCGTCATGCGCACACTCATGCCACTGCTGTCTATCAGTGACAGTTCACGCTTCTTAATAGGACGCTGCGTGGCCTTTGATACGATCTCGGATACATCAGAGTAGCTGTCCAGAATGGCAATGACATCCGTCGTGTTGTTCGGTTCGACCGTATTGAGCTCATTGATAGGCACAAAGTTGTACTTTACTTCAGGCACGTCGCCTGCCTCGGCACATTCTTCAATTTCACTGCCACTCTCCAGCGAGATTTCGTACTCGTTCGGAAGCGTACTAAACTGCTTCTTGGCGATCGTGACCTTAGCTTTGCTGATAAAGTAGACCTTATTCTCTTGTAAAATCGGGTAAAAGCGATCTACAGCATCATTAAATCCTGTAGCACGGATCTCACCGCTCTCGTCCATCAAATGCACACTGAACAGCTTACCGTCGCCACGCGCATTAGACCAATGCTTGATGTCCGTCTTGAGAGTGACACGCGCCTTGATCGTCCATTTGTTTTGGTATGGAGAGAGGGCATCAATAGGGTAAACGGGCATACCTGAGCTTGCTTTGGCCACGCCACGCGAGCCGGAGAGAGCCTGAGCAGCGACCGAGGGCGCAGGTCGTGAGGCTTGTGGGGCAGCCGCGGGCACAGCAGGCTTACTGTCCGCACTTTGCGGCTTTGCTTCAGGCTTAGATGAAGAGGCCTCGATGTTTTGTGGGTTGCCAATGCGGTGGGGCAGGGCGGAAGAAATCGGTTCAAGGTTGAGTAAGATGAGAATCTTGCGGTTTTGAACGGTGTTAGACGTGAACTGAGTAATGCGCACAACCACATTCTTATCCAGCATACCATTTTCCACAAGGGGTTTTAATTGTGTGGCTAGCATGGCCTGTGTATAGTGTACTCCATCGCTGAGCACGACACGGTAGCGCTCACTCACATTGGCGCTGGCACTGGTTGTCTGCAGCTTCTTCAAGCTGAGGATTTGGCACTTTGGAACAACAGGTGTTGTTCCATCCGTGGAGGCGAGCATGCTTCCAATCACGCCCTCTGTAAGTTGCTCTGACGACATGGTAGGGACCTGGTGATGGACGCCAATGAGGCAAGCAACACTGTTGCCACACGGCACACGGCACTGAACGCGCAGACGCGTCGGAAATCCACGTGGTACCACGTGTCAGTAAGTCCGACGTAAGCTTGCGGGGACCTTAATTACTGCATGGATTGACAATCGTCGAACCCACGCGACCAGCGGAAAAAAAAGTGGGGTTGAGGGCCATACCCTCGACTTACCACCCGTGGCTAAACAGTCGACTTCCCAGGTACTCAATCTTCTCTTAGATTATTGATAAGTCGGAGTCGCTGGCATAGGTTGCACACCTTGTCTGCATTGTGACTTTCGAGGCCATGACAAGTGGCTTCTGGAACTTGGTATGTCCGTACTACGCTCATCCCAGTCAACTCGCATACCTTTTCAAAAATCGGTCAACAAGTCTGAAAACCATACCACTTCTACCGCTGCACAGAAACAGCCTTCAAAGCGTCAAGATGCTTCCAGCACGTTTGACAGCGCCGAAAATCTAGTTCGCTGGACGACGTCTCACCTGCGACGGCCCAAATCTCGCAGTGCCTTGGCCCGGCCTATGGAAGTAAAGAACAGGTCCAGAAATGAAGATGTCGTGCCCGAAGAAGCCAATACTCAGAATTCCGAATCGTCATTGTCAAGCAGTGTGACCTCGACGCATTCCATGACGACGGATCAGAGCCATACATCGATTGAAGAAGTCACTGACACAAGCGAGTCCGAGTTTCATGATTCTCCTTCGAGGGAAATGTCACCACCGCCCTTTTTCTATCCTGTACCGCAAGATATGGTGCCACAAGTGGCTCAAACAGCCGGAATCGCAAGCGGCTATGCTACTCCTTCGATATCCTTGCCCGCTAGTGCCTCGACCCTCACGGAGTTCCGGTCACTGAGCCGTCGAGCCAGCGGTGTGGGTCATTCTCCTTTGCGAATGTCAGGTATAGCTCCGTCGTCTGGAGCCCCAATCAAGCTCGATGATTCGACCGGTTTATCGATTCCAATGGCGTCGACCTCGTCATCTCATCAGGGTCTAGAGGTGCCCACGGTTCAGGAGCAGGAGAGAAGCCCAGGGAGCTTGACACGCATACGTGAAGAAGGCCCGCAACCGCATGATTACTCCAGCTCTCTATCCGTTTCAACTCGATTTGATGAACATGGCTCTGGAGACTCGATCTTGAATGACACCGTACCGCCGACGCCTACGCAAATTATGAGCCATCGGTCTTCCATGTTAGGTGCACCGACACTGTGGATGACATCAACCTGTGATGTCGTCAGTGGCACCGCTACGCCGCGGCTATGGCGGTCCCAGCTCAACTCGCCGACTGTGTTACCGTCACCCACCGCTCGGAGGGCCCCCTATGGTCCTGAAAGGAGTGTAGTGGAAGAGAGCCCGGGTGATTCTCTTACGACCACACCACGGAGACTCGACTCTTTCGCGGGTGCGCATAAGCAGGGGACTACATTGGCGGCAGTATCGGCCAATAAATCCCCCAATACTCTCGGCTTACTGGGCAGCATGCCAGACAACAAACCCCCTTTGTGGATGCGTCGCAACCAAGGCCAAGGACTGCTGAGACTGCAAGTCGATCCCTCAGAACTGTCGAAGCAGATTGGTACGAGCAGCCTGACACATGACATGTTGCTTCATGCCAATAACATTCTTCATGGTGTGGCCATGGAGCAGGAGCGCTCGATGATGAAACATGAGAGGGGGAACAAGCTGTTGCTCCATGATGCAAGCAGGTCGAGCTTGTCATTCTCGGAAGATATGCCTAGAGAGGGCGAAGAAGAGCTTCCACCGTACCAGTGCACGGTGCACATGGAAGGATATTTGCCCTGCAAAATGGAGAACCGCACAGCTGACACGGGCATGGCGCGTGGATGGGATTCCATGTACTTTGTGGTGCATGGTACGGCTCTCTACATGTACAAGACGAATGTGTCGCTTTTCTACCGCCCAGACATGACGCCTACGCACGCATGGAATTTGAACAACAGTGAGGGTGTCCTTGTGCACAAGCAGCCATGCAATGCGGAAGATGTGCTGGACGACAACCACGTTGCGGTTGATGAGCTGTCGATGTCACTCGAAGAACGCGTGAAGCAAGGCATTGAGCTGGGCCGCTCATTTGCGTCCTATCAGGCACCATCTCATGCGCCACGTGTGCCCAATCAAGAAGAGCGCACTCGATTTGTCGACATGCTCGAAAAGCATCATTTCCACACCTACTCCATGGATGGGGCACAGTGTGGCTATGCAGCAGATTATACCAAGCGACCTTGCGTTATTCGCATCAAGGTGGCGAATAACCAGTTTTTGATTCAAACGCGCAACAACCACCACCTTGTTGACTGGATCGAGGCGTTGCAGGGCTCGACAAACGTGTCGACAGACCTCGACTGTCGCCCGATGCCCAAGTTTGTCACACTACCTCGTCGTCGTCGTCATCGCCGTGATACTGAGGCCATGGTTATCCGTGATCCTGAGGATACGTCACGCGCACGATCGTCTGCTGGCACACAGCCCTCGACGCTTCCTCATCGTGCAGAGCCTGTCACGATGCGCACAAGTGCCATTGCCACATAGACCACTTGTCATCCATGAGTTCGTTTCAGTGCATCGAATCGCTGCACCAACGTGTGCCAATCGTGGTCGCCAGCCTCGGTCGAAAGGGTATCAGGGGGCGTCGGCGCCTGACCAAAGGGTACCTGGTAGGCCTTGCAAATTTCGCTCAAGTACGCATCCACCATCTCGGGTGGTGGCAGATGAAATGCTAGCTTGCGTGTGATGCGTTCCGAAACACAGTTCTCTGTATTTTGTAAAGCTGCCTCAGAAAATTCGGTACTGTAGCGTGCACTCAGCATGTTTTGGAGCACATGTAGTTCCTTCACCTCTGTGCGATGAGCCGCATGAATAATGGCGATCATCGGCTCGCGGATCGCATCATCAGGCTCATTGTCGCGTCCTTCTAGTAATCCGAATCTGGCATAGAGTGTCTCACAGTAGAGCTCAAGCAGTTCAAGCAACTCCAAATGTATATCGTCCATGATCAGCGATTCGGTTTTGACGCGCGCAGATTCAAGCTTTTGGCGCTCTACGAGCTCCGCAATTTCCAGTCGCACTTTTTTATGCAGTGCGGCTTTTTTCTCCTGTAGCATGCGCGATCGCTGGATCGCGAGCTTGAGCTGGATCTTGGTGCGCGTCGCATGCCACCGTGCCATGTTCGACACCAATCGGTGGAGGAGGGGCGCGTGGACGCCCTTGGAGCCACGTGGGCCGAGCGCGCTTCGTGACGCGTGGCCTGCGTCGTAATAGAGGTGCGCGTGTGCTACGATGGCGGCGGTCGAAGCCCCAGATGCTATGGAGGAAGACAAGGCGTGGGATCAGGCCGTATCCAGAATGGATGAGCCCGTGATGTCGCAATCTAAAGCGGACGATTCAGTTGACCCCATGGCGCTGCTGGTGTACTATCGCCGCATTTTGCCCTTCAAGTCCTTGTACATGTGGTTGAATCGTGATATTACTCCCGCGCGGAACTTTACGCACCGCGAATTTGCCCTTACTCTTCAGAATAACGCCTACCTACGATACCAAAGCTACTCGACGTGGGACGAGTGGAAGAAGGAAGTGTGTCGACTGAACCCATCGCGATTTGAAATCGGACCGGTCTACAGCGCCAAGCCCAAGGACCGCAAGACAATGCAAAAGGCCACGTTCCGACCTGTCGCTCGCGAACTTGTGTTTGATATTGACATGACAGACTATGACGAAATTCGAACGTGCTGCTCCGATAAAAGTATTTGCCATCGGTGCTGGAAGTGGATTGGGGTGGCGGCCGAAGTGTTGGACATGACACTACGTGAAGACTTTGGCTTTAAGCATATCGTCTGGGTATATTCAGGTCGGCGTGGTATTCACTGTTGGGTATCGGACCAGGAAGCCTTTGTGCTGGCCGACGATGCACGTAAGGCCCTCGTCGGCTGGATCGAGGTGATCAAAGGCAGTGCCAATCAGGCCAAGAAGGTGTCCTTGGGTGCGTCCGCACCCGGCTTCCATCGCACGCTGCATCCTAGCCTGCGACGTGCGTTGGGTCACGACATTCTGACGGCCACAAGCAGTACAGCCCACGCAAGGCATCGTGGTTTGCTACAGCGCGCCTTTGTGGATTTGGTTCTGCAGGACCAGGACTGTTTCCGTGCACAGGATCGCTCTGACGTGCTTTTGTCATTGCTGCCGGCGTCCGATGCAGATGCATTGGCCAAGCTGCAGGCCAAGTGGGCCACCTCTCGTTCAAGTGTGCAAAAATGGGATGACGTACTGGAGGTAGCCGCCCGCTCGCAGGAACGCCTCCGGCCCGCGTGGGTGGCGGCGCTCGAAGATATTGTGCTGCAGTACACATATCCACGCATCGATTCAGAGGTATCGAAACGGCAGAACCACTTGCTCAAGGCGCCTTTTGTGGTGCATCCGTCGACAGGCCGCATTTGTGTTCCGCTCGAGCTAGAGCAGATTCAGTCGTTTGATCCTCAGACATCTGCACCGACCGTCGAGCAGGTACTGCAAGAGCTGAATCAAGTGGCCGAGGCGTCGGGCCATAATGAGTGGGAAAATACGAGCTTGCGTCCCTTTGTCGCACAGTTTGATCAGGTGTGCACGCGGATCGTGCGGCAGGCGCAGGAGCAGAAACGCATTGCGCAGAGACAGTCGCTTGACTTTTAATCGAGGCGTGTGCAGCAGCGCTCTTGTTGAGTACAGCCGCATACATACTCGCGGGACCGCGGTGCGTAGGTGCTCGCGTCGTGTTCAGCCCTGCACTAGTCATGCCAACGGTGCTTTGAGCATCACTGACCGTGGCGGAGGAGGTCGGCGTATAGTCGAGCGTAAGGTCAGGCGCATCGATGCCCAATTCGTCGCTGAGTTCTTTGAGGCACCATCGCGGGAGTGCGTCGAAGCCGCGCGCGGCGCGTACATGCACCCAGTGTGCATGCAAGAACTGTACAATGTCCTGCTGCGCCTGTTCCACGACACGGAGGGCATCCTTGGTTGGGATGGGGCCGTCGTCGGGCAAGAGAATATGTCCCACAACGTATTCGTACATGCGCGGCGCATTGTGTACGTCGAGGCGCGACGTGAGCAAGTGTAGTATATAGCTCAGGAGGGGGCTGCACGTATCGAGAATGTGAGGCCAGGCACGAGCGGAGGGAAGCACATCTTGCCTCGGCTCTGTGGTGAGTGGAACGAGGGACAGGCGATCTGCATCGAGACCATAGTGCCGAACGGCGTCAATGTACGCAAGGCAGGTATCGCCTGATGCATGCGCCATGACGCAAGATAGCAGGTGAGCTCGCCAAGTAGGCGGTACGGTCGGTAGCAAGGCAGCTGCACGAGGGCACTGCGGCATGCACTCCCAAAAGGCGGTGTCAGCCAGCACGTACGGCTTGGTGACCAGAGGCGCGCAGGCCTGGGTATCCCAAGTGATCATAGCATAGGCTGCGATGAGCTGGGCTGCCTCGGGCCAATGGTGGGAAGCAAGGGCGTCGGTCAGACTGAGCCACTCAGATGCCGTACATGGACTGGAGGGATGCAAGTGGCCTGTGCAGACGAGCCATGCCAATTGGTGCTGGGCTGCTGGTGCTAGGCGGAGTGTGCTGGGCATGTGCGGCCACCGGTGGGCGACGATGTGATGCCATATGTCGCTTTTGGGCTTGCTCGCCAGAGCATACGCCATAATACGCTCCGCGTCTTGATCGAACGAGTGCGCTAAGCATGCTTCCATATCAGCATGGGGCACACGTGCCGTACGGCTCAGATCATCGGCCAAGCGTGGGTGGGAAAGACCCGTGTACATCCACTCAAGAAGGGCATGTAGGACGGGTGGATCGAGTGGCCGGGGCCGCCACCAACGCCACCCACGACGAGGAAATAAGAGGCGTGACAGGACGCCGTGCATGCGTGCATATACGATGGCTGCGTAAGCCCAGTGAACGTACGTTTATGAGCGGTATGCGTCGGCCACGAGATGTCGGCACCTGAAGGATCATCCAGAAGCGCGAGCATATCCCGCTGCCATTGCGCATGAAACGCATGAGCCCGCTCGGTGTAGAGTGCCTGAAACGCAGGCACCTCGTCCTGCATAGCCAAAAGTGGAGGGAAGAAGAAGGGGCGGGGCTTGTCCGGAACGCATGACGCCGCTGGGTGGCGAACCGGCCTCGGCTGAGCTGGAGCGGCTAGGTGCGCAGTGTCTGGCGACGGCGACCGAGTGGATCGCGTATGGTGAGTCTGGTGAGGCACGCGCTGTGCCATGGCCCAGTGTGGATGCGTTTCGGGCATCGATGGACGTGCGTCTGCCTGAGCAGGGCGTCGATGAGAGCTCCCTTTTGGAGAAGATGCGGGCGATTCTGTACAATAGTGTGAATCCGTGGACGGAGAGGTTTCTTGAGAAGCTGTATTCGGCGCCGGCGGTCGTTTCGATTCTAGGTGATATGCTGCTCGGCGTCATGAATGCCTCTGTCCATGTGTTTTCCGCGTCGCCGATCCTCACGATGATCGAAGAGCAGTGTGCGGCAGCTCTGTGCGAGCGCGTGGGATACGGTCCGCAAGCAGATGGCATCACGATGCCGGGAGGCGCGGCATCCAATACCCTGGGCGTGCAAGTGGCCCTTTTGCAAAAGTTCGGCGGCGTGTATCGCCGGGGCGGCGTCTATGCCTTGATGAAGGCGTACCGCGAGCAGCATGGGCGTGTAGAGCGCGGTGCCTACCCTGCGATTCTTACGAGTGCTAGTGCGCATTTTTCCATCGCTCGGGCGGCTGTGGCGGCGGGACTGGGCACAGACGCCGTCGTGCACATTCGGACCGACGCGCACGGTCGGATGGACGTGCGCGAGTTGGAGCGCATGTGTGCCGAGATGCAAGCGGACGCAGCGCATCCGCAGGGTGTGCCTTTGATCGTGTGTGCGACGAGCGGCACGACGGTGCTGGGCGCGTTCGATGATGTGGCAGCGATCGCCGAGGTGTGTCGCAAGTACGATTTGTGGCTGCATGTGGATGCCTCTTGGGGCGGCGCAGCTGCCTTTTTACCGCACGACGCGCCGGAACGGAGCGTGCTAGCGGGTCTGGAGAACGCGCACAGCATCACGATCAATCCGCACAAGCTGCTGGGCGTGACGCACCAATGCTCCTTCCTGCTCGTGCATGACAAGAGCGTGCTGATTCCGCCATCTCACAGCGATGGCGGCTATCTATTTCATGCACCGGCAGAAGATGCCCTGGACATGGCGACAAAGACGCTGGGGTGCGGCCGGCGTGGCGACGCACTCAAGTTTTACCTCGTGTGGCTGCGCTACGGCACTCAGGGACTGGGCGACCATATTGCCCATGGCCTGCGGATGGCGCAGGCCCTGTGGCAGCGGCTGCAGCGTATACCCTCGCTTGAGCTGGGGCCGCATGCCGATCCGCTGTTTCTGCAGATTTGCGTGCGCCCACGCGAGCAGTCGGTGCGGGCGCTGCATGCACAGCTGCAGGCGCATGGCCAGTTTGCCGTCGACTATGCGCCACTCGACGACGGCCAAGAGTACCTGCGCCTCGTCGTGCATCCACGTACGCCATGGCATGTCTACGAACAGCTGCTGGCCTACTTGGGTGAAGGAAGATCGTATTAGTCGGCACCCTACAACATCATATGGGGAAGAGGAGGGGGGAGGGGAGGAAGGGAGGGAGGGAGTTAGGCCGTGGATGCGTTGGTGGTCGTCAGAAGCACGTCGCGTACGTAGCGCAGCTTCTTGAGGACTTGGCGCACGAAGCGACGCTCACTGGGCTTCGTCTGGAAATAGGTCGGGAACTGGGCCGCCTCGTGCGCGGCCGCCTCGGTGGCCGAGCGACTCGGATGCGCGATCGCCACGAGCTCCGACAGCGTCCACGTGCGGAGAATGGGCACGCCGTCCGTGCGGTCGACAGGCTCGATCGCTGAGATGACGAGGCCGTCGCACGACAAAAACACTTTGGTGTGATCGTAAAAGTTGAACTGCACAGTGCCGTTGCTCAGGCGGAACACAATGGCCTGTTTGCAGCGGTACCACTTGTGCACAAAGCCAAGATGCGACGTCGCCTGCTCGTCGACGTACGTGAGCGGGCTGTCGGCACCGTACAGGCGCTCCATGATCTCGCTCTCGAAAAAGCGCAGCAGCTTGAACTTGGACACGAGCTCATGCGGCAGCCATTCAAGCTGGCCGAGCGACGGCGGCAGCGCATAGTTCTCCCGCCGCAGCTGGTCGTGCCGCTCGTGCGCCGTGCGCTGCCGCACCGTGTATACATAGTCAAAGGCTTGGCGAGCAGGAGCAAGAACCATGCTCGTCGAGTCGCGGAAGTGCACGCCGACGGTGCCGTTGCACAGCGCATAGCCCAGACCGTACTTTTCCGAGTGATCAAGCCACGAAATGATAAAGAGACGCGGCGCATCCGGCTTAAGACGCAGCTGGCCATGCTCTCCATCAATGACGTTCGGCAGCGGCACCGTCACGACGTCGCCGTTGGGATCGACAGGCACCATCGGCTCGATGATGCCGTGATCCAGATGTGCCAGTGCTTGGCTCAAGTAGTGCTCCGTCAGCTCCATCGCCGTCAGCGGACGGCGCGGCACGGCGCGTTGCGGCGCCTTGTCTTGCAGCTGCATGTCCTGCATCCGGGAGGCGAGGCTCCCGCCTGTGGCCTGCGGCACCCTCATGAGCGGCTGCCGGCCCACTTTCAGCAGCGTCGAAATGGGACTGCCCGGATCAATCGCGCGCTGAGATTCACGGTCTATGCGATCACGATCTTCTTCAGCTGCCTCGAGCGCACACATTTCCTGGCGCGCACTGCGTGGCGGCGTGCGTGCAAGCGCGGCCGCCTCTTGTTCCTCGCTTTGCCAATGAGCACGCGTCTTGAGCTCCTCAAAGTTTCGTCGGCTCTCGGCATCAGAGAGGGTAGGGATATAAGGTTGATGGTACACGGCCGACGACGGCACACTAAGAGGCACAGTGCCCGCCTGGAACCACGGGTGATGCATGATTTCCTGCAGAGAGGGACGCTCGGACGGGCGCTGCGAGAGGATCTGGCGTATCAGCTCTTTCGATTCAGGCGACAAGTTCGCCTCCGGCGGAATCTCGTACTCGTTACGGCGTATGCGGTCGTAGATCTTTTGCACGTTGCTTGTCTGGAAAGGCGGGCGGCCGACCAACAGCGTGTACAAAATCACACCAACAGACCAAATGTCCACCTCAAAGCTGTGACCCTCGCCTTGATCATACAAGATCTCAGGCGCAATGTAGTTCGGCGTGCCGCACACCGTCTTCTTCCGCTCCTCTGGATACTTCAGGAGCGCAGCTAGTCCAAAGTCTCCAATTTTGACCTGCATGTCCTTGTCAAGGAACACATTACCGAGCTTCAGGTCCCGGTGGATCACCGAGTTGTTGTGCATGTTCTGAATTCCCGCAAGGATCTGTACCATAAAGTAACGCGCCTCACTCTCAAGATATGGGCCACGGCGCTTCACAATGTCATTCATGTTGCCGTTGTGGCACAGCTCAAGCACGAAGTATACGTTCTCAGCATCCTCAAACACGTCCTCAAAAGCCACGATGTGGACGTGCTTGAGCGATTTATGAATCATAATCTCCGCAAGAATCTTCTGGCGATTCTTCTTAGACTGCATAATGGCGCTCTTCGCAATCACCTTGAATGCCTTGTCCTCGCCACGGCTGTTGGTGACGTGGTAAACGCGAGCAAAGCCACCTTGGCCCAACATCGCATGGCGCTCGTACTGCTGGCCCTCAGGGTCGACAATCACCCGTGGGGGCGTCGGAAGCTGGGGCTTCTTGCTCGTCGTCTCCTTCGCAATCGGTGGCTGCGCACCCGACGGCGGGACATTGTGGATGCCCTCCAACGGGGCCAAATGGTCACGATGGACACGGGGCTGCTGCTCACGAATGCGATCCTGTACCACCTTTTGTGCTTCTGTATGCAGACCATTTTCATTCAACTTGTACAGGGGGGCATCGGCCTGGTGACGCTGCACAGGCACTGTTTCCTGGGTCGACAGACTCTGCAACACTGCGCGGCGCGGCGCCATCGGCAGCGGCACGGCCGCCTCCCGAATATGACGAGGCACGTCCGTAGACATCGTCTTATTTGTCTCTTCAGGTCAGGGGAGTTGATGTCCCGCTGATCAGTACACCCACAAGAGGATCAACACAATCGTATGTATACAAGCGTTGCGGCCCAGCGCCTACGTAAACCAACACAACACTAAACTCTCTCCTGCACACCACGCGTTGCAATGCATGTCACGTGATAAAGTTCGACATCTACGCTCGGCTCCACCAATGCCATACGCTCCCTACTGCACACGACTAGCATCCACTGCCGCGCTCGGTCGACACACCCGAAGTGCCGCGGACGTACCATTGTGTATCTCGGGTTGTAGACAAAAATGCATCCGCCACATGAGTACGAGGGCGCCATGACCGTAGCTGAGTAGGGAGAAGATGCGTGATCTACAAGTAAGTAGGGGTACACATACCTCGTAGCGAGAACCTTCCTTGATCAAGGGTGTGCCTTCTTGCCTCCAGACCGTGAGCTGCACAGTACGCCCGCTTTCCCGACGCGTCGGTCGCGCCTCACGCACCCGCACAATCGTGAAAGAACGCGTATGTCGCGGAGGCAGAATCTCATAACTAGGTTGGCTCAGGGCATGCAGCCGTTCTTGTACTGCGTAAAGTACGCCTGAAAGAGGCGCATCACGCAGAATCAAAGATGGATCATCGTGCTCTTCGAGCGCATTGATATACGCGTGCATGTCCTTTTCTTCATAAGCCGATTCGACCTGGGTCTCAAGCCAGGTGGCTGCCTTGTTAAGGCGCTTGACACGTGCATTCAGTTGTAGTTTCGCTGCTTCATACTGACCATGCCACCGTGCCTCTCGCTCAGCTTCCTCAGCAGCACCGTACTGTGGCTGGCCATGAAACTGAACCGTGCCTCGAGCATCGATCGTCCCTTCCATGTAGCCTGTAGGGTATACACGCTCAATCACCACATCAACGCGGCCCACCACACCACCATCTGGCAAAAGCCGCGATAAACTCGACACAAATGAACCGCCATAAAAGCCAAGCTTTGCGTCCCAAGGCGCAAGTGTGGTAGAATTTGCATACAGCTGCAGGTCGGCAGTATATAGTGCATCGAGTACGGCCGTTGGCTCGCCCGACGACCGCAGCTTGGTACACATCAGCGCCAACTTGTGCCCTACACGCAGTTTCCCAGCTTGTATAGCACGACGCATCGGTTCATCAACTTCAGCTCGGATACAGTACCAGCCATCTGACAGTTCTAGCATCAGCGACGTCCCCTCGTCCTCGTCAAAGAAAAGAATCTGTCGCACACACAACACCATACATCGTGCAGAAGAGGACAATTGCTCCTGAATTTGCTTGATGGCACTTTTATGCTTGCGCACAAATTCGCGCTCGTATCTGTAGCGCAATTGGCGCAAGCATTCAGCAAAAGACCATAGCTGCATATCTGGGCGCCAATACGTATAGGCTGCCAGCTTCCACAAGATCAATGACCAGTGATGCCGAACCCATTTGAGAGTGAGGCGCAAACCACCAAGACGCTCTAGCTCTTCCAACGCTTCCGATGGGCCCTGTATATGATGCTGTCCATGGAACACGTATTGTGCTGCTTGAGTTGGATTCTGCAAAATTTGCAGAATGTCTGACGAAGCCTGAGGCCTTGGTGAATAAGAAGGTACAATGCCGGCGTCTTTGTAAGACATTCGTTTCTCAGGCGCCTTGAGAATAAACATCGGAGGTGAGGCATGACTCGCAGAAGGCAATGACGTAGCACTGACACCCTTTTTGAAAGGCGATATGAAAGGCGGACGGCCTTGGGGCGTCAAAAGACCCGACTTGTATGTGCGTGGATTAAGACCCACGGACATTTGCTTGGGTTGTGGTGTGATAGGACGTAATGGACTTCTAAAAGATCGCCTGCACATGGGTGATTTTGCAAGTGGTGTTCGTGGTCGTGGTGGTGTGGCGGCGACTGTCAATGGAACAAAGTGGCCCTGTTGTTGGGGTATCGAGAAATTGTCTGCCTTAACGGAAGGGGTATCTGACTGGTCCCACTCATCGAGTCGGAGCCGCTTGGCAGCTAGTTTCATAGCTTCTGCATTTGGACGCGCGATACGCTTGCCGCTAGCCCTTTGAAAGCATGGTACATTCATACTATCAATAGGATCAGAAGAGCTCATGCTGTTGTTGGACGTCTCGTCCAGTAATTGCCAGGCCGAGTCATCCAGCGTCTCAAAAAAATCAATTTCTTCATCCCAAGGATCAGCTTGGTCATTTTTCGACTCCTTCAAGTTTGGGAAAACTGATGTACAGCTGTTATAACGCCGCCAAAATGTGTGTTGATTTTTGTGCGTGGATAACGCGTCGATCATGGAGTCATCGCGTGTTTTCGGAGAATTCTCCGTGTGATCAAATTGAATCAAGAGTTCCTTGGGGGTATCAGGCAAGTTGTGCCTTTTTTCTGTACGCGCGGCGGCCATGCGCCACAGCGTAGGGAAGCGTGTTGCGAAATTCAAGAGGCGACGCGCGTCTCGGCGGGTGGTCTGTGTTGGATAAGCTTCTCGGCCGAAGAGAAAACGCGTCGAAATAAGCGCGATAGCCGGTCGCCGGTCACGCCTGCGGCTCGTCAAGCTGATGTACGCTACATCCAGGTGCGTATGAGTCAGCCATAACTGACCGTTACAGTCGTGGTGGTACGCGTGGTGGCCAAGCAGACTTTTCTTGGGATGTGGTTAGAGAAGACAAGCACCGCGAGAATTATTTAGGTAATTCGGTGGCGGCGCCTCGTGGACGATGGGCCCAGGGCCGCGACATCTTATGGTACAGCAAAAACTCAAAGGATCATGCGAGCACTAATGACAAGGAAGCAAGAAGTAAGGAACTTTCAGAACTAAAAGCTGCGGAGCGCGAAGCTATGGAGCAAATGTTGGGTCACAAGCCACAGAATCATGAAACTGCGCAGACGGGTGCAAATGCTGAGCCTTTAGACGCCAGCAAGCGACGATACCCCCGCTCCACGCCAACAGCAAAAGACGAACGACGCCACCGCCATCATCGTCACCACCGTCACCATCGCCATGATTCGCAGCAGAGGCGAACCTCTGCACGCGATTATTCACCACTGCGACGTGAATCACGTTATGATGACAATGACAGGCACAAGCATGGCCAGCATCGCGACGAGGCGCCTCAATAGTAACGGACGATCCGTGCACGCTTACCAACCTATCTTCGAGTGGGCAAACTAGGTTTTACGCATTTCGCCCAATTATATCGCATCCCTGCATATATAATGTGTCAAGCGTTCCCTCCTCCCCATAATAGGCCAAGGAATGTGCGTGCTTGTGCATCATTTGGAAATATTTTTGGTGAACGCGGAGCCTCAGTGCCAAACGGCCCCCCCTTATTGTGCATTGGATTCATTGAAACTGCATGCAAGCTGCGCCACATACGTGTTGATGCTAAATTTTGCTGCGTGGTAGATAAGCCATGGGATTTGAGATATAAATTTGGCCAATCACATGTGACTTCAAGAATTACAAACGAGGGAATAGTGTAAGATAGATCCGCAAGGGGGGTTGATGTGAACATGTGAGCATGTGGAGGTCGAGTGGCTGGCGTCCAACGAAGGCTGCTGGCTGTTCCACAAAGGACGCGTCACCTGCGAAACGGGCAAGCCTCTAACGGCTTTTTCAGCCTCCTTATCTCAGGTTCACTCCCAGCCCGCTTTGCTCCAGTTGAGCAAGTGTAAAGGACCAAGAGACTGAATCATACCACTGAAAGCGTGTTGTACAAAACATGGTATGTATAAACCGTGGTGCCGCGCATAGCGTCGTGTTTTGCCAAAGAACACCAAACTAACCCGTGCAGTGTGGTATTTTCGCCTACGTGAATTACCTAGTAGAAAAGGTGTGTATGACTTCGTATCGATATGCTTACATCTTCAGGATCGCCGGACCATAATTGATGTGCTTCTCAATGCCCTCTCTCGACTGGAATATCGCGGTTATGACAGTGCAGGCCTAAGTGTCGACGGCGACCGCGAGAAAGAGGCGCTGTTGTTCAAGCAGGTCGGTAAGGTCAACGCTCTACGCAAGCATATATCTGAATCATCTGTCGACATGGATCGCACATTCGTGTCGCATGCTGGTATGGCCCACACTCGTTGGGCCACTCATGGCACGCCCTCACCACTTAACTGCCATCCCCACAAAAGTGACCCAAGGGGTGAGTTTACTGTGGTACATAATGGTATTATCACAAACTACCGCGAGCTGAGGCTGGTACTTGAGAAGCGTGGTTACAAGTTCGAGACGGATACAGACACAGAAGCAGTGGCTGTGCTTGTCAAGTACTTCTGGGATAGCTATCCGGAGAACCGCAAGCCCGACTTTCACATTGTGGTGCGCTGTGCTGTGAAGGAGCTTGAGGGTGCCTTCTCGTTTGTTTTCAAATCGGTTCACTTCCCTGGTGAAGTGGTCGTAGCTCGACGCGGCTCACCCCTGCTCATTGGTGTCAAGACGGAGAAAAAGCTCAAGGTGGACTCGGTCGATGTCCAATTTGGCAACCCCCTGGAGGGTGACGAGTACTCCAACGAGCCCAACCTACATTCACCACCTAACTTTGACCAGGTGAATGCTCAGGCCCCGATGGCTCATGCTAGCATTGACAAGCTCATCCGCTCTCAATCGCGCGCGTTCTTGTCGGAGGATGGTATGCCGCAACCCATCGAGTTTTTCATTGCATCGGATGCTTCGGCTGTGGTTGAGCATACGAAGCGCGTGCTGTACCTGGAAGATGATGATATTGCTCATATTGCTGATGGCGAGCTGCATATCCACCGTCTTCGGCGCAATGATGGCCTATCGTCGACTCGCTCGATCGAAACGCTGGAGATGGAACTGGCAGAAATTATGAAGGGTCAATTTGACCACTTTATGCAAAAGGAGATTTATGAGCAGCCCGAGTCGGTGGTCAACACCATGCGTGGTCGCGTCAACTTTGACACACGTGAGGTTCGCCTCGGTGGACTTATGTCATATCTGAGCGTGATTCGACGCTGCCGACGCATTGTGTTCATTGCTTGTGGTACGAGTTACCATTCTTGTCTGGCGACGCGTGCGATCTTTGAGGAGCTGACGGAAATTCCTGTTTCGATTGAATTGGCGTCCGACTTTTTGGATCGCAAGTCGCCGATTTTCCGTGACGACGTTTGCGTGTTTGTGTCGCAGTCGGGTGAGACGGCTGACACGATTCTGGCCATGCGCTATTGTCTGGGCCGTGATGCCCTGTGCGTTGGTATTGTGAACACGGTTGGCAGTACTATCTCGCGTGAAACCCACTGTGGTGTGCACATCAATGCTGGCCCTGAGATTGGTGTAGCATCGACCAAGGCTTACACGTCGCAGTATATTGCCCTCATCATGATGGCTGTGCACCTGTCAGAGGATCGTATTTCGAAGATGGCTCGTCGTCACGAAATTATCGATGGCCTGCATGCTCTGCCGGATCAGATCCGTATGGTGTTGGCGAACGATAAGCAGTTCCAGGACTTGGGCTACAACACTCTGGTGAACGAAAAGTCGCTACTTATTATGGGCCGTGGTTACCAGCACGCTACGTGTCTGGAGGGTGCGCTGAAGATCAAGGAGGTGTGCTACATGCATTCAGAGGGCATTTTGGCGGGTGAGCTGAAGCACGGTCCGCTGGCCCTTATTGACGAAGCCATGGCTGTGATTCTGATCATGACGAAGGACTCGCTGTACCCCAAGGTGCAGACGGCCCTGAGTCAGGTGTCGGCGCGCAATGGCCGTCCAATTATCATCTGCAACGACGGTGACACAAACCTGCCGAACGACGCTCGTGTGCTGCGTGTTCCCATGACGGTTGATTGTCTTCAGGGTCTCATCACGGTGTTGCCGCTCCAGCTGATTTCGTACCACCTTGCTACGGCGAACGGCATTGACGTGGACTTCCCGCGCAACTTGGCCAAGAGTGTCACTGTCGAGTAACGAGGATGAATAAAATACATGTACATTTGGCTGAGGCCATATGGCCTGCTCGGAACCTAGTTGATAGACGCGGCAAACAACCTATGCCCTTTTTCATATGTGGAGATAGGTCCCAACGCTGAGCCACACGCATGTATGGAGTTGACCGAGCCGACCGCGTCGGCGAGAGAAGCGCTAGTCTTGCCCGTTCCAGGTCATGATGCTGGTGAGAACGATGCAGTGCGATCGCGGGCCTTCCAATTTCCGTATGAGACGGCATACCGTATCCAATTGGACCTCATGACGGCTGTATTCCAGGCCGTGGAGCATGGTCAGGTGGGCGTATTCGAGAGTCCCACGGGCACAGGCAAAACGTTGAGTTTGCTTTGCAGTGCCCTCTCGTGGCTCCGTATGCATCGACAGCGACACATATGGGGACAGAGGGCGGCATCCACTGTCGATAGCCAGGATGCGGAGCCTGAGTGGGTCTTGGCACACGAGGAGGCCAAGCAACGCGAAGCCATCGAAGCGTACGAGACAGAACTTCGTGAAAGATTGCAACGCGCACGCAGTACTCGAACGCATGTGCCCGCCACCCAGAAGCGCGCAAGGCGCGAAAAAGATACCTTGTCGGACGACGAGTTTCTCGTGAACGACTACCATGACGCCCAAGATTCGTTCCTGTCTGCCGAGGTACGAGCGATGATGCACACGTATGAGTCGCAATGGAGTGCACCAAACATAGGTGACGACGAGACGCGGCCCAAGATATTCTACGCAAGTCGGACGCATAGTCAGCTGGTGCAGTTGGTTCACGAAGTAAAGCGAACGCCGTATGGCCAAGGGGATGAGCCTGTGCGGTGCGTGAGCCTCGGCAGCCGCAAGCAAATGTGTATTCATCACGACGTGCGTCGGATCGGAGCATTGTTCGGAACGGAGGCTATGAATGAGCGGTGTCTCGAGCTCATGGAGGGCAAGAAAGGCAAGCGATGCCCCTACCTGCCGGCACAGAGCGATCCCGTGGGGCGTGCTGAAATGGACACGTACCGAGATCATGCCTTGTCTCACGTCCAGGATATGGAGGACCTCGTGCAGCTCGGAAAGGATATGCACATGTGCCCGTACTTTGGCACCCGACACAGCGCACGCCATGCCGAGCTGGTGACGCTGCCGTACAATTTGCTCCTTCTGCGTGATGCTCGAGAGGCACTGCATCTGACGCTTGATGGCAGTGTGGTCATCATTGACGAGGCGCACAATCTCATCGATACACTCCTGGCCACGTACGCTGCCGAACTCACGCAGGCCCAGATTGAACAGGCCGTCCAGCAAGTTGAGATGTATTTGCGCCGGTTCTCAATGCGACTCCGAGGCACCAACGAGGAGCAGGTGCGCATTCTTCAGGTGCTCCTGCGTGCGCTGCAGGGGCTATGTGTCGAGCTGACCGAATCCCAGACCTTTTCGCTCCCGGACTTTATGTCGCGCCTGGGAGGGTCGGTGGACCAAATCAACCTCGTGCGCCTGGAGCGCTGGCTCAAAGACACGCGAATAGCGCGCAAGATGGGCGGGTATGCGGACAAAGTGTGGCTCGAGACCCATGCAGCACCTGCGCACCGAGCAGTGGCCATGCACGCCTTGGAGGCATTTTTGCTGGCGCTATGTAATCGCGCAAAGAATGGGCGAGTCCTGGTGACGGTCGATAAGATGCAAGGTGTGCGCTTCAAGTACCTACTGCTGGACCCTCGAGACGCATTCGAGCCGATCGTGTCGAGTGCGCGAGCCATCATTCTGGCAGGTGGAACGATGGAGCCCATGTCTGACTTTGAGCAGCTCGTGCCGCGCGACCGATTCACCACCTTCTCATGTGGCCATATTGTGCCGTCATCGCATGTCATGGGCGCCGTCGTGCCACTCGGGCCGAAGGGCCAGACGCTGGAATTCACGCATGCGTCGTGGCAGCAGCCGGCCATGCTCGACGAGCTCGCCGTGGCACTCGGCAATTATACCAACATTGTGCCGCATGGTATGGTGGTGTTTTTCCCATCGTATGCGACACTGGATGCAGCTTTGGCGCGCTGGCAACATACCCATGCGTTGGAACGACTTTCGCGACGAAAAAAGGTGCTCACTGAGCCGAAGGACGCCAAGGACGTCGATGCTGTCCTGCAGCAGTATGCGGCCACCATCGCAGATCCTCCGCCATCTTCACCGAAAGGCGCCATGCTGCTCGCCGTCGTAGGTGCCAAGCTCTCGGAAGGCATCAACTTCCAGGACGATCTCGCGCGGTGCGTCGTCATGATTGGTCTGCCATTTCCGCATGCGAAAAGCAGGGAACTGGCCGAACGCCTGGCATTTGCAGGTGAGGATGGACGGGATATGTACGTCAATATGTGCATGCGCGCTGTGAACCAGTCCATGGGCCGCGCGATTCGGCACCGCGCGGACTATGCGGCCTTTCTCCTGCTGGATCGACGGTATGCCCGAGAGCAGATCCAATCCCGGCTTCCGGGTTGGATTCGCACGCAGGTGCAGGTGCATGACCGATTCGGCTCGAGCATTCGCGCACTCGCCCAGTTCTTTCAGCAGATGCGCTACAGAGCAGCTACCTAGTGGCCAGCGCCATCGGCCCAGTCATCGTCATCAATCAGGTCCGAGTCCTTGTTGCCAGTCCAGCCTTGGAACTTGTCATCGAGACCCGGGCATTCCTCCGAGAAAATGCGCTGCATCTCGCCGTTGTACATCTGGAACACAATGTCAAAGCGGTCCGAGGGGTAGTCGAGGTCGTCCACACCGAGCTTGTGGGCAATGTCGCTCAGCACCTTGTGCTCCCAGCACACGAGGATCCGCCTCGCACCATTTTTTGCGGCCCTCTTGATGAGATCCGCCGCGCAGTCCTCGTCATCGCGGTCGCACGAATGGTCCACAGCAAGGCCCATCTTGTCAGCGAGTGGCTTGACCGTGTCGTAAGGGCGAATGCGCTTGCCGTTTGACTTGTAGTCCTGTGCCATAATAAAGTCAGGCTTCATCGAACTCTGCGAGAAAATATCAGCGATGCAGTTGGCACGGCTCTTTCCCGCGTCCGACAGACCTGTCGTGTCGTCATCGACCTTTTCGCCGTGACGGATCAGCTACCGTGTGAGTGGAGCGGCACGTACGTAAATGGTAGACTTGATATGGTGATCACCCCGCTTTTGCGGTGCCACGGCGTTTGCAGCGGCGCAGACGGCAAGCGCACCGGCAACAAAGAGTGCGACACGCATGAATCGCCAAGCAAGATCCGGTTACGGGTCGGGCTAAGGCGCCGCTTCACTATCTACCTCGGGTCAGCTCCACCCGTTCTATTCACACGTGCACAAAAAGGGCCGATTTTCTAAAGGGTCCGAGCGTCAGCGACGTTGGCATCGTTTCACGACGGCGCTCGGTCCGTCTTGCCTCGCTCCACTTCAGAAAGCAGAAATTCGACAAACAAGTTCGACACGGACTCATCACCTTCGGTATCTCGCGGCGACCTCGTGTCTCGTCCGCCGAACCCCCAAAATCCATAGGAAGAGCTCTGGGACCGGTCAAGCTGGCGCTGAAGGCCCGCCTTCTCACGCTCGGTATCGTCCCATTGCAGGATAGAGGCAATCAGTCGCAGCATCTCATAGCGTTTCGTATCTGCACGCGGAGTAGAGAGGAATTGCAATAGCAGATTCGATATGAGTCGCCGATCAATGTAGTCTTCAGGCGAATCTCGTCGTAGTCGGCCCAAGGCATGCTTCAGGTGCTCATTCAAGATGACCGCTTCATGCCGCAGCTTCCCAATCAACAGATGCTTTTCTTTCAGTTCCTGCTCCAAGTCCCGGCACTTGCTCGTCGCCTGCTGCGCCTCGTCCACGATAGACTCCATCGAATGCACTTGTAGCTTGTACTTTTCGACTTCAGACTCAGCTTCATCCACTTGCTGCTGCAATTCACTCACACTGCGCTGCATGCCGTCATCTTGTGCATGCTGCAGCTCTTCGAGGGTCAACTGCATTTGTCGCGCGACTTGCTTTTCCTGCTCCACAGCCGCTTCCAGCTCCCCGATACGTAACCGAGCGTGGTCTAGCGTCTCGGATATATGCCGGGCACGTACCTGACATTCTTCTTTTAGCGACCGCTCCTCAATGCAAACCGTTTCTAAACGGTCCACATCCACACGGTGCGCGTGCACCTTATTCTCAAGATCGCGGCATCTCGATTCTAGCCGATGTAGCTCGGCAGTCTCTTTCTGCGTCGTATTCGATAGCTGAGCACGCATCTGTTCCAATTCATGCGTCAGTTGCCGTGCTTCGTCATTCGAAATGCCCAGCTCCTCCTTGAGCGTGTGAATGCGCGCCTCGAGATCCGATACTTGCTGCGTAAGCTGCTCAATCTGCTGGTCTCGCCGATCTAGCTCTTCTGCATCCTGTTGGAGACGGTCACCCAGCGTCATTCGCATCTGCGATAGCTTCTCTAACAGACTCGTATATTGCTCCTCAAGAGCATCGCGCTCATCCTGCAATCGGAGTATTTCCTCCTTGAGCCTCATTGGCTCGTGTACATCCAGTTGTCTGAGGCGCTCCGATATGGTATCCACTTGTTCAGAACCATTCACATCTGCATCGGGGCTCTGATGTATGTCTTGTGCCTCTTTCGATGCATCGGCCATGGCGCACGCTGCCGCTGTGCCGGGGCCAATAGGGTATGGAGAGGAGAGGGAGCGGCACGACCTCCACACACTACCAATCGGGCGTCCGTCGTGTCAGCACCGCACTAAGGCGTGGGACAAGGTGATGAGAAAACGAGGCGTCGCACGCGTCTATGAAGAATCTCACAAGAGGCGCGAGACGCGCATGTAGCGACATACGGAACTATATGTAGTGGCAAAAGGAAATCACACCAGACAGACGATTCACTTTCCTCGCATGTCACTGAGCAAAGTGCGCTACACATTCTGTTGGCGCCTGGCGCACCACAATTTGGAGCTGCACGACGCATCAAAGCGTACAAGACTGGCACCCGCGGGCGAGAGGCAGATGCTGTGAGCGCGATGCATGTAGCAAAGTACACAACACGTGACTACATACCACGTGATCTATTTGCACGTCAAAACGGCAGGTGCCCTGAAAATCTTCTCTCCTTCACTTGGTCACCGCTGGTTCCCAATTGTATTGCAAGATGAGCTACGTCGCCAAGGACAAGGAAGTTGATGCCCCTGCCCCTGTGAAGCTGCACAAGATCCGCATTACGCTCACCTCGCGTAACGTGAAGAGCCTCGAGAAGATGAGCAATGACCTCGTCAACCGCTCGAAGGACAAGAAGCTCCACGTGAAGGGCCCTGTCCGTCTTCCTACGAAGGTCCTCTCCCACACCACCCGCAAGTCGCCTTGTGGTGAGGGTTCGAAGACCTGGGATCACTACGAGATGCGCATCCACAAGCGCCTGGTCGACCTGCACTCGCCCAGCGAGATTGTCAAGCAGATCACTTCGACGGCCCTCGAGCCCGGTGTGGATGTCGAGATCACGATCCTCTCGAACTAAGCGCTCGAGAGCTAAAAGGACCTGAACTGTAGGTAGCGTCTTTAGACCTTCACACTTCGCGGTCCAAACAGTATTGACGTTGGCAGAGTCCCGTCATGTTACGTCTGCCGTCACCACTATGTCACCAACCTCTACTTGCGCACGCAAACACATGAATAAAGCTGATGGATTCGCTGGTCAAGTTCCAGACATCCTACATTCGTTTTTGGTCATATGATATACACAAACATCCCTCTTGGATGCTAAAGTGTACGTGTGCGACATTTTCGCAAAAAACTAGGGCTAGGGCTTGACTGTCGGCATAGCTCACAGGCATTTAAGCCACCAGCTTCACGACACCGCCAACTTCCTTGATCTTCTTCTCCGCAAGAGCCGAGACCCAGCGAGCCTTCACAATCACGGGCAGCTCGGGCAGGCGACCCTTGCCGAGCACCTTGCCGTAGCCAGCACCGAGCGTGTCAATAACTGGGACTTCCGTCGACGAAGCCGTCGTGTTGCGACGCACCTCTGCCGGCACAAGCGTCCAGAGCTTGTCCAAGTTAATGATAGGCTTGTGCTGGGGGTTGCGCATGAGGTGGAAGTGGCGCATACCAACCTTACCGAAGTAACCAGGGTGGTACTTGTCAAAGTTGGTACGGTGGTGGTGGAAACCACCAGCTAGACCGCGACCACCTGGATGCTTGCGGTGCTTACCGATACGACCGTGACCAGCTGAAACGTTTCCACGGCTCTTCCTGTTCTTATGAAAACGAGTAGGCATCTGGCATTGTCAGTACTGTCCCTGTTGGCTCTTCGACAACAACGCAAGTCCGCACATGCGTACGACCATCGCTGCCGCCTAATTTCAGCAGTTACATACCTTGAGCTGAGTACCCGAAGTTCGTGGTCGCTAAGAGTACCTTGGGCGGATGTGTGCTCCTTCTACCACCACCGAAAACTATATTCAATCACGTGAGCAACAACTGCACCTGATGCACCCTGGCCTTGGTTCATGTCATGCTGACTGTACGGCTCCTATGATCAGCCTCCACACAGAGACGTGATTTTGGCCGCGTGTCGCTTGGTGGAAGCGTGGGATCGATTTGCCACCTGTGGGCGTTGCTCCGAGCGTGTGGTAACGCGGTATCGAATTGGACACCATGGAACAGGATCCAAACTTTGTATGTTTTATTTTCGCGAAAAAAACTGTGCTAACCATAGACGTACGACGGTTTTGACTCGACAGACGGGTATGCTGAGTCGGCCGACTTGGACGATATGAGTGTGGGGAGCGATCAAGTGCTTGATGAAGAGGATGAAGATGTGTACGGTGATATGGATGTTCTCTCAGATGATATGGCACTGGAGCAGTCTGTGGTCGATGTGCGGAAGAAGCCGTACGACGTCGAGTACCGGTGCCTGACGATCGATGACATCGAAACCGCCCAACGCAAAGAATCAGAGCACATTGCTGGGATGTTTATGGTATCTACCGCTGATGCTGCAGTGCTCTTGCGGCATTTTCAATGGAATAAGGAAAAACTCATTGAGCGATATATGGATGAGCCTGACGAGATCAAGTGGGAGGCTGGCGTGCCGGACAGGGACTCTTGCCCGCGTATGCTGGACTTGCCTGACTTTACCTGTGATATCTGCTTCATGTCGGCTGATGATTATGGTGGCCTGATATCAACACTATCTATGCCCTGCGGCCACCGTTACTGCAAATCTTGTTATACCCATTATGTTGAACAAAAGGTGCGGGAGGAAGGCGAGAGTCGACGAATCCAATGCATGCACGAAAAGTGCAAACTCGTTATTGACGAAGATACCATGTCCCAATTGCTGTCACCTGAACTCATGCATCGGTATCGCATCTTATTAGATCGAACGTATGTGGACGACAATCCACATGTTCGATGGTGCCCGGCGCCTGATTGCGACATGGCCGTCGAGTGCGCTGTCACACGCAAGCAGCTATATACCATCATACCTACTGTTCGATGCAACTGTGGCCACGCTTTCTGCTTTGGCTGTGGTTTGGATGGACACCAGCCGGTCATTTGTGCTGTTGTGCGCTTGTGGCTGAAAAAATGTGCGGATGACAGTGAGACGTCCAACTGGATCGGCGCTAATACCAAGGAATGCCCCAAATGCTGTTCGACGATTGAAAAGAATGGCGGATGTAATCATATGACGTGTCGCAAGTGCAAATACGAATTTTGTTGGATTTGCTCGGGCCCATGGTCGGAGCACGGAAACAACTATTACAACTGCAATCGGTACGATGAAAAGGCAGGAGCTGAAGCTCGTGATGCACAGACACGAAGTCGATTGTCGCTAGAGCGCTACCTGCACTACTTCAATCGTTATCGGAACCATGAACAGTCTGCTCGCCTGGATTGGAAGCTGTACTTGAAAATTGAGAAAAAGATGGAGGAACTGCAACAGACAACATCGCTGACGTGGATCGAGGTGCAATTCTTGAAAAAGGCCGCAGACACGCTAACTGAATGTCGTTCGACGCTAAAATGGACCTACTGCATGATTTACTATCTGCAACGGAATAATATGACCGAACTGTATGAGGACAACCAGCGTGACTTGGAGCGTGCTGTTGAGGAGCTATCCGGCCAGCTTGAATCACCGATTGAGCAGGAAACCATACCAGCCATGCGGCAGAAAGTGACAGATCTCACCGCCTATGTGCACAAACGGCGCGAAATCCTCCTCACGGATACGATTGCAGGCTACCAGGAAGACCGTTGGCAGTGGAATGTACCTATATAGATGCCCCATGCAATGCCCGCGCACGAGCCATGTGATGTGTTGGCTGATATCCCATGTCGGCCGAATCGGGTCGGACGGGTCTGAGCGAGCCACTGCTGTGGGGAACGTAAGCGGCCGTGGTGGTGGGCCGGTCGGCTGGGCGGCGAGTTGCCTCTGACCATGTTTGCTACTGTTGGCGCGCGTACCCTTGCTGGCTCACGTACTGTCGCACGCACTGCTGCAATTACACGTGCCTTTTCGACTTCGGTAGGTATGCCTTGAAAAGCGTGACTGACGTGGTGTAGATGTCTCGTAACGAAGTGAAGAATGTTACTGTGTACGTGTCCCGCAACGGTTCTAATACAACAGGTTCGGTGCTGGTCTGATGGGTGCCGGCATTGCTCAGGTTCTTGCGGACGTGGGCAAGTACAATGTCACGCTCGCTGATGTGACGGACAAGGCGCTTGCGAACGGCCAGGGCATTATTGCCAAGTCGCTGTCGCGTATCGCGAAGAAGAAGATGGCGGACAAGTCGCCTGAGGAACAGGAACAGTTTGTCAAGAGTGTGGTCGACTCGATCCATGTGACGACGGATGCTGCCAAGGCTGTGGAGTCTACGGATCTTGTGATTGAGGCCATCATTGAGAACATGAAAATCAAGAAGGAGCTTTTTAGCTTCTTGGACTCCAAGGCGCCTGCAGGTGCCATCTTTGCCAGCAACACCTCGTCGCTGAGCATCTCGGAGGTGGCCAGTGCCACGAAGCGTGAGGACCGCTTCGGTGGTTTCCACGCCTTCAACCCTGTGCCGCAGATGAAGCTGATCGAGATTGTGCGCACGTCGCAGACGAGTCCCGAGACGCACGAGACGCTGGTTGAGGTGGCCAAGCGCATGGGCAAGGTGCCTGTGTCGTGCAAGGACTCGCCGGGCTTCATTGTGAACCGTCTGCTCGTGCCCTACCAGCTCGAGGCCCTGCGTCTTGTCGAGCGTGGCGTGGCTTCGCCCGAGGACGTCGACACGGCCATGAAGCTGGGTGCTGGCTACCCCATGGGTCCGTTTGAGCTGGCCGATCTGGTGGGTCTTGACACTATGGAGCACATCGCTCAGGGCTGGCGCGAGTCGGTCGCTGGCACGGAAGACATGCCGGCTGACCTGGTCAAGGAGTCGCCTATGCTCAAGCAGCTGATCAGCGAGGGTAGGCTCGGTCGCAAGACGCCTGAGAAGGGTGGCTTTTACCAGTACAAGAAGTAGAGAGACATTGAGATACTACGTTTCTTTTTTAAATGCCCGTGAACAACTGCCAAACACCCTTGGCATAACCGACGATTTCGTCGCCGCCCAATTTGCTCTCTCCGTACAATCGATCGCAGAATGTGATGGGCACTTCCTCGACCTTGTAGTGCAGTGCCTTGGCCCGCACGAGAATTTCCATCTGGAAGACGTAGCCCTTGGACGTCACCTGACGGATGAGCGTATCGATGACAGGGCGCTTGTATAGGCGGAAACTGCCCGTTACGTCTGTCGTGCGCGGATCCAACACAAACGTCGCAAGCACATTGGCACCGCGACTGACGAGCTTGCGCTTCAAATCCCAGCCGTAAACACCCGCTCCCGTTGCTGGTCCCGAATACCGAGTGCCCTGCACGATATCGGCATTCGTGTTCAGCTGCTTGGTGATCATATTGGGAATAAATTTGGGGTGGTGCGAAAAGTCTGCATCCATGATAATCACAAAGTCGCCCGTACAAGCCTCCAGGCCATGAATGTAGGCTGTTCCCAAACCCAGTTTGCCAGCGCGCGGGCGCAGCACGATGCGTTCAGGGCCGTACAGCGCCGCCAGCTGCCGCGCGATGTCCTGTGTGCCGTCAGGCGAGTTGTCGTCTACAATGACGATCTCATAGTCCAGATTGTGCGCTTGGAACATACGACATAAGAGAAACACAATAATAGGGAGATTGTGCCTTTCATTATAAGTGGGGAGGATCACACTGTACTTGTGTGTGGAACCCATCACGACGCCTTGCGACATGGCCCGCCCAAAAGACCGACGGGTGGTGGTGGAAGGGGACCGTGGAGGACACCGCTGACTAACCTGCTCGACTCCACCGTCCCACGTTTTTTTTTGTTGACCGGCGCCACTGACCATGAAAATCAAGGCGCTGACACGCTCGGTGGATGACCATGCGCCTGCGCGGTTAGGAGACGCTGCGCCCGTGCAGCGCAACTTGAATCCGAATATGCATCCTTTTGAGAAGCCGCGTGAATACACACGTGCCCTGAACGCGGCGAAACTCGATCGACTCTATGCCAAGCCGTTCGTCGCGGCGTTCGAGGGCCATATTGATGGTGTCTACTCTATGGCGAGGCATCCAAAGCGTCTCGATGTGATTGCGAGCGGCAGTGGTGATGGAGAGATCCGATTATGGGATGTAAATCATCAACGATGCACCTATACGTATCCACGCGCGCATGCAGGCATCATCCAGTCGCTCTGTATATCACCGCTCACCTTCCACGGCGGAGGTGCCTCGAAGCGCATGCTCTCGTGCTCGACGGACCGCACGATCAAAGTGTGGAATGCTGACCCTGTTCCTGATGGTTTTGGCGAGTATGAAGAGTTTCGTCCGGCTGACGACGACGAGGAGGACAGCGACGACGAAGCGTCGGGTGCGAGAGACGCGCATCTTTTCAGTCTGCAGCCCACCAATTCGACGCCGAAGGAGCCGCTGACTGTGTATCAAGGCAAGACGGCCTTTCATTCGCTCTCGCACCACGCACACCTGCCGCGGTTTGCGTCGGCGTCGAGTACGGTGCAGGTATGGGACTTGAACCGGGGTGGTGGCTCCGATGCGCTGGTGAACATGGCCATGGGTGTGGACGCTGTGCACGTGGTGCGATACAACCAGAGTGAGACCGATGTGCTGGCGAGTGCTGGCACGGACCGTGGCGTGACACTGTATGATATCCGCAGCGGCAAGCCGCTGCACAAGGTGGTGCTTACGATGCGGGCCAACGACCTCGCATGGTCGCCCGTGGAGCCAACGACGCTAGCCGTGGCCAGTGAGGACCACAACATGTATACCTTTGATATGCGCAACATGTCGTCCGCGACGCAGATTTACAAGGGACACGTCGGGGCGGTCATGTCGGTCGACTGGGCGCCTACGGGGCAGAGTCTTGTCACAGGCTCCTATGACCGGACCGTGCGGCTGTGGGACGCCGGCAAAGGTGCGCGCTCACGCGATGTATATCACACCAAGCGCATGCAAAAGGTGTTTACCACGATGTATACGCTCGATGCCCGTTTCGTGCTGAGTGGCTCTGACGACGGCAATGTGCGTCTATGGAAGCATGGGGCCAGTGACAAGCTCGGCATTGTCAATGCGCGCGAACGCGCAAGTCGCGAGTATGCGCAGGCTCTCCGCAAGCGTTGGCACACCGTCGGTGATGTGGCCAAGATTGAGCGCCAGCGCCATGTGCCGAAACCTATCCGCACGGCCCAGAAGCTGAGCCACACCATGACGGAGGCACGTCGCGTCAAGAACGACCGCCGCCGCAAGCATACCAAGAGCGGGGCCAAGAAACCGACCGCTGCGCGGAAATCCGTCATAGTGGAGGAAAAGTCGTAGTTGGTTCTCCGCGATGGCTCCCAAGGCCTTCATTGATCAGCTGCCGCTGGCGACGCGGTATGCACACTTTTACGTCGACGTGCGCATCCACGAGCTGCTCAATGTGCCTGTCACGACAGGCGACTTTTGCGTGGTGTACAAGGTAAAGCATGCCGTGCACCTATCGCGTCGCGCGCCGCAGGGGGACGACGCTGTGCCGTCGCCACAGAGTGACGCGGGCAGCTCGTCCTCTTCTGTCATGGCGTCGAGTGCCTCCCTTGATGATGCTGCATCTGCACGTGAAGGCCTGCGCATCGATACCCGCGTGCAGGACGAGGTGGTCAAGCGACCATGGTATATGTACTCGTCTCCCTCGTCGCGCTCGTCTAGCACACACAAGCTCATGACGCATCAGACGCCCTATGAGCCGATTCGCGCCTACAAGGTCAAGTGGGATGCGAGCATCCAAACCAACATACGCATCGGCATTCACCGGCACCTCATTCGCTCGCGCGAAGAAGAAGCGGGCCAACTGCACTCGTCGTTCCTGCTGCTGACGGTGTACTGGCGCCGCCCTGAGGACGACGACCAGCGGCATCGATTTGGGCAGATCAAGATCAATTTGGCGGAATATGCGCCCTCAACGCACGGACAGCGTACCGAGTTGCGGCAGTACTTGCTGGGCAAGTGTGCCTGCAATGCGCTCCTGCGTCTCTCGATTCACATGCATCGCGTCGACGCGACGCATGCGTACCGCGTTCCACGTATTCAGCAAGGCATCCATGATCCGACGAGCGCACACCACGATGATGTACCCTCTCCGCCGCCCGCGAGCTCCTCATCTAACGCGCCCACTGCTCCCGACACGGATCCGAACCACGGCCTCGAATGGCACTTCAAGCTGCCGATGCCGCTTTTGTACAACTACATGGTCATACCGCCCGAGCACATCGAGCCAGGCACGCGCGCGCCCCTCTTTGACGATGACATCTTGGCCGACCTGCCCGATCCCTCCTCTGGCGACGAAGACAATGCTTCCACGACGTCTGCCAAGTCCCACCACCCAGGCAGCCGGGCGCGTATGCGGTGGAAGCGCATCATGGAGTCGGTGGCTGGCGCCCGGCGCGCACCGACCGATCGTCGCGAGGCGCTTCGATCGCACGCCCGCAGCGAAGCGAGTCGCCAGGGCCGACCCTCTTCGCCTTCGCATCGACGCACGCGAGCCGCGAGCGACTCTGACCAGCATAGTCCTATACCTTCCTCCTAGACTCTACAGATCTTTTTCCGACGACACGTTGCGCAGCGGACTCGGCACGGTGGCTGCATGCGTGTCCTTGTCGGCGGAGTGCAGGATGCCCAAGCGCTTGTCCAGCACCGAGTCTGACATTTGTGGCGGCATGGGCGACGAGGCCGCCGAGCGCGGCGGGCTATGTGACGGCGTGTCGGCACCATGGCGGTACGGCTGCACGGTGTCGTACGGCACCTGGCTAAACAGCACACTCACACTCTCACCGTAGTGCGACCGTCGGATGGTCTCGGCCAGGATGTGGCTGATATCAATCTCCTCAATCTTGCTGCACTGGAGCTTGTTGTTCGACTGCGGCAATGTGTTGGTCACGACGAGCGACTCGAGACTGCTCTTGGCGATGCGCTCGAGCGCCGGCTTGGACAGAATACCGTGCGTCACAATGGCACATACTCGTGCAGCACCACTTTCCTTCAGGCGCTGCGCGGCCAGATCAAGTGTGCCACACGTGTCAGCCATATCGTCGACCAGGACCGCCACCTTGTCCTTCGCATCACCCACGAGGACCATACGCGACACTTCATTCGCCTTCTTGCGCTCCTTGTGGAAGAGCGCAAAGTCCACACCCAGCTGATCTGCGATCGCCGTAGCGCGCTTCGCGCCACCGGCGTCGGGCGACACAATCACCACGCGGTCGATATCGAGCATCTCGCGCATGTACTGCAGCGCGGCCGGCTCCGAGTACAGGTTATCGACCGGCACGTTGAAAAAGCCCTGGATCTGCGATGCGTGCAGGTCCATCGTGATCACATGGTCACACCCAGCTGTCTCGAGCATATTGGCGATGAGACGAGCCGAAATAGGCGCACGACTCTTGTCTTTCTTGTCCTGGCGCGCGTAGAAAAAGTGAGGGATCACGGCCGTCACGCGGCGCGCGCTGGCCGTCTTGCACGCATTGATCATGATCAGCAGCTCCATGAGCGACGTGTTCGGCGAAATGACCTGGCCGTCGTTGCCATACGTCACGCACGACGTGTTGATAATGTACACGTCATGCTCCCGGACCGATTCGTACATGCGGACCATCAGCTCGCCGGCGTCGTTCTTCGAGACACTCGAGCGGCCGAGCGGCACACCCAGGCGCTTACAGATCAGATGCGCCAACTCAGGGTGGCTCGAGCCACAAAACACCTTGATATCCGCCAGCGTGCTCATACTCCGCCCTAGTGAAAAAAAGTGCAAGGGCCTCTGGGTCGTAGGCGGGCGGATAAAAAGCGTGGCTGATGCATACTTCCCATACAGAGAGGCTGGTAGTCTATGTGTGCCGCCATGATGGTACGGTATAAGACGACAACGACCAAGGGGCTCAGGGGCGGCCGCGGCCGCGGCCACCGCGGCCACCGCGACCCCGGTCGGCGCGGCCGCGCGCCGACGCGTCGTCTCTTCGTTTGCCTTTGGGACGCGGCGCATCGTCCACAAGCAAGGTATCAAGCGGCAGGGCATCCGGCAGGATCCAGTACCGCGTATTGTTACCACGAATCGAGAGCGTATCCAGGGACATGGGCTCACCACCACGCACGGTCATCTTGACCGCTTTGAGGTGCGTATTCATCTGGACATCCACACCTGCATGTCAGCACGCCGCCACACATACCTGTGACCGTTCCATGCACGACCGTGCCGTTCTTGAGCTCAATGGTCACGCTCTCGTTATTCAGTTTCATCAAAAATCTACATGGTCAGCCTTCGCCCACGCACCTCACGAGCTTCATTGTCGTGGATGGCCAACGACGACGAGCGCTCGATCGACCCCGTCGCTGGTTCCTATCACGTGATGCACATCGAGGGAGCGCGTCCGGCGGGCGCGTCGGGGGTGTGCCTTGCTCCATGGGTATTTCAGGCTTGCTGCCCCTGCTCAAGGACATCCAGCACTCGACGCATGTAGAGGCGTACCGTGGAAAGACGCTTGGCATCGATGCATATGTGTGGCTTCATCGCGGTGCCTACGCCTGTGCGACAGACCTGGCGCTAGGCCGTCCCACGACGCGGTTCATCACGTACGCGATGCACCGCATTCGTATGCTTCAGCACTACGGAGTCAAGCCATACGTCGTGTTTGATGGAGCACAGCTGCCGAGCAAGGCGGGAACGGAACGCGAGCGCGCGGCTCGGCGCCGCGAGCATCGAATGCGGGGCCTGCAGTTCCATGCTGAGAAGCGCACCTCGGCCGCTCGTGATGCATTTGTGCGCAGCGTCGATATCACGCCCGCCCTTGCGTACGAGCTGATCAAGCAGCTGCGCGTGCACGGTATACCCTATCTTGTTGCGCCATACGAGGCTGATGCGCAGCTTGCCTACCTCGAACGCCACGGCATCATCGACGCCATTATCACGGAAGACTCCGACCTTTTGGTCTTTGGGTGCAACAAGGTGCTGTTCAAGTTGGATACGTACGGGAACTGCCTGGAAATCGACCGTGCGCGCTTCGACAAAGTCAAGCAACTATCGTTCGAGGGATGGACGCACCAAGAATTCCGTCAGATGGCCATTCTCTCGGGCTGCGACTACCTCCCCTCGATTACCGGCATGGGTCTCAAAAATGCACACAAGTTTCTTCGGAAGTATGAGTCAGTGGAAAAGGTGCTTCGAGCTCTGCGTCTAGAGGGCAAGTGGCGCATCCCGCCGACGTATGCCGCCGACTTTGAGCGCGCCGAGTTTACCTTTGCTCACCAGCGCGTGTTCGACCCGCGGTGCAGCGACATGTCCACCCTCACACCCCTTCCCTCTGATGCTCGTGCAGATCTCGTGGCGGCGATTGGCGCGCCGCTCTCTGTGGAAGAAGCGCGCGCCATTGCACGCGGCGACTTGTGCCCGATCACCCGGCGCCACTTTGTGCAGCAGGTCATGACGCCGTCCCAACCTACACTGCGGACCTTTTTCGGAGCAGCCACCGCGCCTTGCAAGACGCCACCGTCCGCACGTGCCGACTCTTCTTCTAGCACGGCCACTACCGCCTCGTCTCTCTTTGATGCCCCGCCGTCCTCTTCGCCCTGCACGTCGCCTGCGCCATCCGACAAGGAAGACAGCGATCCATGCGTATCGAGTCCCGTATCGTCGCCTTCACCACCGCGGCCCGCCCACAGCACGCCCCAGACGACGCCCGGCCTGGCATGGCACGCCGCTACGCCCGACGACGACATGGCGCGTCGCTCTGCCTGGTTCCAGCGCTTCAAGTATTCAGGCGCACGTGCGCGGCACATCGTCTTGCCTGGGACATCGCCGCACACGTCCACACCGCGCCTGGCGCTGGGCAAGCGCGCGTGTCCGACACCGACGTCGCCGTCCAAGCGCCCAGCGATGGATACCCCCAGCCGCGTACATAATGGCAGTGCCAAGCTTCTGCAGTTCCAGTATAGGGAGTCGTAGCATTTACCGCGTGAAATCAATGCGCGTGCGTTGGCGCCTGCGCTCTTCGATGTCGCGCCTTTGCGCTTCTGCCAGAGCGGAGGGCGAGCCGTGTTGCCGGACAAATTCATCCGCCACGTCCTTGGGCCGCGTGCCGCGCGCGTGATGGCTGCCATACTCATCGATGCCCGTCCATTCGACTAGCTTGGCGCTGATGTGTGGGTTATGAAACGCTCGATTGCGGGCCAAGGCCCCATTGACGTGTATGCCTCGCGCTTTCAAGTCGTGAAAATGCGCCAACTTGGACTGAAGCGCGGGATCAGCCTTCGCGGTCGTTTCGGTGCCCAGACCCCACGTCGGATCGGCATCGCTCCGCGGCGGTGGGCGCAGAAACGGCGGTACGCTCGCTTCGTGGGGGCACTGCGGTTCGCTGTCGTCGTGGGACATGAGTGGAGGAGAGAAACAGCCTTTTTCTATACAGGGGCCTGCCATGCCAGGGGCATATCCTCCTCTTCTACCTCGGGTGCGGGGACCTGATGCGTGGTGCGTCGTGCTGGCGTGAATGTGATGCGTCGTGTGGATGTGCTGCTGGCGCCACTGGGACGACTGCCGTCCAAGGGACCGAGCGGTGTGAGCGCGTCAGCGGTCCGTTCCAGCACCATCTCACTGCCCAGCAGCTCGTCATGCACACCGAGCATGACAGTATCACCGACCTTGATCATGGGCGTCGGTGTCTCCAGTCCCTGGCACATTAGTCGGCGACACATACCGTCAGCACAACATCGGTGCCTGGCGCAGTCGGCGCTTGCGATGAGGCACTCTCGGCCTGCGCCAAATCCAGCACAATGAGCTCCGATGTGTCTTCTACAAGTTCCCACGCACCCTCCTGCTCCATGGGCGGCGGCTCAAAGGCATCGACGCGCTCCCAGGACGCGTCTACGACAGGCGCTGCCATGGACCCGTCGCTCGCCGTTGGTTGGTGGACGGGGGTCTCGCCCCTGTGGAGCACGTGCGCCGTGGCGCCCGCTCGCACGGGGCAGCCCCACGTGGACGAAGGGGCCACGTTGTCATGACGCCACTGGCCTCCCACACGGGGGTTTCTCTGACTCCGCCCGTTACGTGCGCGTTGGATACCTGGCATGGTCCCTGATAAAGTCACATCTATCTGCTGTATCGGTGCGGGGTATGTCGGTGGTCCGACATGCTCTATCATTGCGCAGCAGTGCCCTGAGATCAAGGTCACGATCGTGGATGTGAATACGCAGCGCATCGCACAGTGGAACTCGGAAGATTTCCGGCAGCTGCCCGTCTTTGAGCCGGGTCTTGTGGACGTCGTGCGTGAGTGCCGTGGTCGTAATCTGTTCTTCACGACCGATATCGACGGTGCGATTGAAGAGGCACAGATTGTGTTTGTGAGTGTCAACACGCCGACCAAGACGTCGGGTGTCGGCAGTGGCTACGCGGCCGACCTCCGCTATGTCGAGGCGTCGACGCGCCGCATTGCGTCCGTCGCCAAGACGTCTAAAATCATCGTGGAAAAGTCGACGGTGCCGTGCCGCACGGCTGCGTCCATGCGCGCCATCCTCGAGTCGAACTGCAAGCCGGGCGTCGAGTTCCAGATCCTGTCGAACCCCGAGTTCTTGTCGGAGGGCACAGCGATTCAGGACCTACTGAATCCAGACCGCGTGCTTATCGGCAATCTCGACACGCCCGCGGGACGCAAAGCGGCACAGTTGCTGAGTGGCCTGTACCACCACTGGGTGCCGGAGGAACGCATCCTGCACACGGGTCTCTGGAGTAGCGAGCTCAGCAAGCTCGCTGCCAATGCCTTGTTGGCGCAGCGCATCTCGTCGATCAATGCCATCTCGGCTATCTGCGAGGCCACGGGCGCGAATGTCGACGAGGTCGCGCATGCATGTGGCTTGGACCGTCGTATCGGCCCGCACTTTTTGCGCGCAAGTGTCGGATTCGGTGGTAGCTGCTTCCAAAAAGATATCCTCAACTTGTCATACCTCAGCGAGAGCCTCGGCCTGCCTCAGGTAGCCGAGTACTGGCGCCAAGTGATCACTATGAACGAGTTTTCCAAGTCCCGTTTCGCGAAAAAGGTGGTGCAGACGCTCTTTAACACGGTCACGGCCAAGCGTCTGGCTCTCTTAGGCTTTGCCTTCAAAAAGGACACAGGCGACACGCGCGAGTCCCCGGCTATTTCGCTGTGCAAGCACTTCCGCGAAGAGGGCGCCCACGTTGCGATTTACGATCCGAAGGTCAAGCGCGAGCAAATCTACCTCGACTTGTCGGAGCCTGGCGTCGTGGATGATCGTCGGGCGCTGGAGGATGCCATCTCGGTGTGCCCCACCGCGCTGGATGCGTGCCACGACGCAGAGGCCGTGGTGATTGCTACGGACTGGGACGAGTTTAAGCAGATTGACTGGTCTCTCGTCTACAATGTGATGCGCAAGCCGGCCGTGATCTTTGACGGACGCCGCGTGCTCAACATTGCGGAACTAAAAAAGATCGGATTCAAGGTGCACTCCGTCGGTCAAGGTCCCGAGTTGCAGGACAATGTGTGGGTATAGGCAAACGTAGCGCGCATGCTGTGTCGGAACCAAAACCACGTGGTGATGAGCCAGGGGCGGTTGGGGTCTCCACAACGGCGGGGCGTGACATGGTGGCGGCGGTGGACGCTGTCCCCTTCCTCCATGTCGGAGACGTCCCGAGGCGCTGACGCGCCGATACAGCCAGCTCGTAGGGAGAATATCGTACTACCCCACTTTGAAGACTCGTTGGAGCGTCCACCGCGTGTGTGGCTACCTCGCACGGGCGTGTGGGGACAAACCAAGTACCTGATGAGCGGCCTCCTGCCAGGAGCGCGGCGAGTTCCGCGCGAGCTGCCCAAGCAGTCAGAGAGCGGCTCGTCTGTGCCGCATTTGCACAAGCTGCACGAGCAAACGATGCCGCGCATGTACCGGCTGCTGGGCAACACACGCTTGGCGCATCTTCGCGGATACCGCCAGGCAAGCAAGATCGTGGTGATCGGCGTGCACGGTTGGTACGCACAAAGCATCCTCAAAAATATCATAGGCGTGCCTATCGGTACGTCGGCGTTGTTTGCATCGATGATGTCCGAGTCCATTCGGCGCAAGTACGAGGAGGCAGGGGTGCACCTGAGCCCTGATGCCATTACGGAAATTGCGATTCAACACGATGGATGCGTACGAGACCGTGCGGATGCATTCTTGGCAGCCATCACCCAAAATGCAAAGTGGGTGAATGCGCTTCGCGAGGCTGAGGCCGTGTTTGTGGTCGCACACAGCCAAGGCGCGATCGTGTCGACGTTCCTTCTGGCACATCTGCTCGACAAGGGCCTAGTGAATCCGGAGCGTGCGCGCCTATGCCAGCTGACCATGTGTGGCATCTTCCAAGGCCCATTCCTGCATGTGAAAAACATGATGACTTCATCGTACCTCAGCTACTTCGAGACGGACGCCGCCCGGGAGCTCTTTGACTTCCAGGCTTCCGACTCTGTCGTCTCCATCGCTCATCGGGCGGCGTACCGGCGCATCCTTGCTGCTGGTGTCAAGTGCGTGCACATCGGATCCGTGGATGATAATGTCGTGCCGCTGTACAGCGCACTGTTCTCGTGCGCCGCGCATCCGTCGATTTTACGGGCCGTGTACGTGGACGGGATAGCCTTCCCACAAAAGGACTTTTTGATCATGCTCATTGCCCTATGTGTCCTGATTCGCAACTGTGGCTTCCACGACCACAACCTGCTCACGCTCTTGAGTGCGTCTGTGGCAGGACCCCTGTACACCGGCCAGGGCCACACGAACCTGTACTTGGAGCCGCGTGTATACGACATGGCCACCCAGTACCTTTTCGAGACGTACTCACCCAAATCGTCTGGCGCTTCCGAAGTGCCCTTGGTGGGCATGCCGTATGCCCCACAGCGCTGGAACTCGTACGAACTGCCGTGGAGTCTGCGTGGCCTGCTCGAAGACAGCGTCATCCGCCACTTTTTCATGAAAGATATCCGGATCATGATCAAAGACTATGCTGCGTGGACACCCACGAGCAAGAAGCTCAAGGACTTGCAGCGCCGCCTGGCGCCCATGTCCACCGTCCGTGTGCCCACCGAGCCGTCGGACATGAAGGACGAGCCATCCGATGCCGACGAAGACGACCCCTTTCTTCCTGCCATGGTCCTGCATCCCAGAGCCAAGCTGTAAACACGTAGCACTATACAACTACTTGGCCCTGCGCTTGCCCGACTTGGGCTTCGGCGCCGTCTCTGCCTCCTCTTTCTCGCCGTTGTCCTCTTCCTCGTCATTGTCCTCTTCCTCCTGATCGTCGTCGTCGGCGCGGTCGTCTGCCGAGAGAGTCCAGCGGACGCCGTCGCCTTCGCCCTCGCTCAGGCGGCAGTTCCAAATGGGAAGAGCCGCACTCTTGCCCGTCTTGAGCTCCACGTTCTGCACATTCGCCCATTTGCCAGGAATACGCGATACAATCGACGGCAAAGCCAATGCCACATTCTCCACGAGCTCAGCTGGTGTATGCCGATGCAGAAATCCCACCTTGACGGTGCTGCACGAGCCCTTGTTCTGCAAATAGTACGTGGACGCGATCGCCCGGTCAATCGTCTCGGCCAAGTGCTTCTTGTTGGTTAGATCGATAGGCACGGGGAACTTGCGGTCCTTGTAAAATACACTGCCACACAGCTTCGGCAGCATGGCTACAATGCGTTCGTCAGCGAGAAACAGGTCATGGTCTCGCACAAGCTGACGCCTCGCATCAAACGGACGGAACTTGCCTTTGAGCTTCTCCACACCGACCACGCGGTTGACCGTCGTAATGCTTTTCTCCATCAGTAGGTCCTTGTACTCGCGCTGTGGGTCCTTGGTGAGTAGACACACACTCGCATCAGCATCCAGCAGCGGGTGCGCCAGCGGAATGCGCGCTGGCTTCACCTTGCGCTTCGTATCCAGCTGCTTTACCGTGATTTGCAGGAATACCGTGTGATCCGTGTCCTTGGACACACTCGGGCCGATCGGCAGCTCATTTTCGCCGCCGCCCTGCCGCCGACGCTCGGTATAGGCAGCTAGGGCCTTGCAGGCTTTGAGCACCTGTGCGGCATCAACTCGGTCGCTAATCAGCGTAGGCGCCACATTCTGGGCCTTGCTACGCTTTGGAGCCGGCTCCTTCCCCTCTGTGCGCTTCTTGGCGGGCTCCTTGGCCACGCGCTTGGTTCCTGCGCGCGTCGGTGGCATGGCTGTAGCAAAAAAGAGAAACGAGGGCCCATTTTTTTTCTGGCATCATGCATTAACGGGGAATTATGCGCTCCGTCACGGAGAGGCACCACGTCGTACCGCGCGTCCCTTGTCCCCAAAGCATGTCGTCGTCGCCCCTTTCGTCATGGTCTGTCCGGTACGACAGCATCGAGCCCAGCGTCACAAAGCTGTCCGCTATACCTGATGCGCTGATTGGATACATGGATCCGAAAACCATGTCCAAGTACGAGCATAGCAGCTCGAAAAAAGTCGGTGTCGTGGAGACATCGGGCATTCAGCAGGCCAAGGCGTGGGAGCTCGCCATGTCTCCGGCGAAGACTTTGCCCATGAACATGATGATGATGTGGATGAGTGGTAGTAGCGTGCAAATTTTCAGCATGATGGTCGTGGCCATGATGATCACCAACCCCCTCAAGGGCATCACCTCGATGAACCATGCGTTTGCCCCCTATCGCTCGCCGACGCACTCGCTTCTCCCACAAATGATCGTATTTGTCCTATGCCACCTGATGGGTGTGGCACTCGGTGTATACAAATGCTGGAACATGGGCCTACTTCCGACCGAAAGCAGCGACTGGCTCGCATGGTACGAGGCACCAATACCCCTGGAGGTGTCTGCTAGTCTAGCTATGTAGTCGGCTCATGCCTGGTTCAGATGTCTGTACATGGTCACTACGACTTTCCAGTCGCTTTTCGTGCTGTACAATAATGTCATGCATGCGCGCCTGCTCGGCCGCGTGCGATCGACGACATGTCTCCCTGCCGGTGAGCTGCATACCACATACCATCCTAGCACCGAGATACACACAAAGGACCCCACGGCCCAGTTCATGGATCGCATGATTCCTCGTCCAAATATCACCTGGATCGTGCCAACGGCGGCCCCTGTCGCCATGCCCATGAGCAGCGTCGTGCGCGCACATGGTACGTGTGGCAGGCGCTGCAATTCGTTGGTCAGCGAAAATTGTCTCAGCGCATCGGTATAGCTCGGCTTCTTCGTGGTCTACGTCAATCAGCTCTACACATACCTCCAATGGAATGTCTACCAGCCGCGAAGGCGTTGCCTCTGTCATTGAAGGAGTCCAGCCACGCGTAGCCATCTGTAGCTCTCCAGCGGCGCTCACCCTTGGCATGATGACTAATTTGGTTCACAGGACGAACCCGTTTATCTGATTAGGATTTAGGTGCGTTGGGCTCCGACGAGCTTTTTCCACCTACACCGTTGGGTCGCCATTCGAAGCCATGGAACCTGTACCGGATCATAACGTGAAAAATGTCCTGGTGCTAGGAGGAAGCTATGGAGGCTCGCATGCTGCGATGGTGCTCGCCCGAAAATTACCGCCCACTCATCGAGTGATTTTGATCGAGCGCAACACACACTTTAATCGTACGTCACCTCATGTACTTACCCTTCTCTAGACCTCTACGTGTTCCCGCGCTACAACATTGTACCCGGCCATGAACACAAAGCATTTATACCATACACTTCCATCTTTTCTGACGCACCGGTTCGTGGGCGCCGTCTGAAAAAGGCGGCCTCGTCTGGGCCGGACCGCGTCGCAACACAAAGCAAGGAAGGCGAATCGGCCAGCCAGGCTCGTGGTGATACCCATGCCATTTTCATGAATGTGAGCGATCTGATCTCAAACAATCTTCATGTCGGCTCGGCGCAAGCGCATAAACCGACCGCCACCGCGGACCCGAACGAAGAAGATGTGGCGAGTGATCCGTACGCATACGCAGAGCCGCATCTTGTGGTGTGTGGGCAGGTCGAGAGGATTCGCGACTCGTACGTGACTGTCAAGCAGAATCCCAGCGACTCGAGCGCGAAGCATCCGCTTTGGTCACTGGACACAATTGATATTCCCTACACGCATCTTGTGTATGCTCTTGGCTCGCACATGCCGGACCCACTGCGACACGAAACGTACACAAAGAAGGAAGGCATTGCATGGATGAAAGTGAATCAAAAGCGCATCGATGCAAGTCGAGATATTATCATCATTGGCGGCGGCGCCCTTGGCGTCGAAATGGCCACGGACATCGCCAGTCAGTGCAAGAAGCGTGGCACGTCGAAGAACATTACCCTGATTCATTCACGACAGCAACTCCTACCCAACTTTGATGTCCGCATTCATGAAATCGTGCACAAGGAGCTGTTGGACCTCGGCGTTCATGTCGTGTTGGGCCACCGCCTAGCGACGGCCGAGGGATGCCCGTTGGGCAGCAACATTCGTCAGATCGCCGACACGTCAATGGCGTCTGACGTGCCCAAGGACATGATGGATACGATCGCCAGTGCTCCGCGTCAACAGGTGCGCACCACGCTGGGCCTTGAGCTTGAGTGTGATCTGCTGCTCATGTGCACGGGTCAGCATCCGAATTCAGAGATCATGGCCGAGTTTTCCCCAGGCAGTGTGAATCCCGACTCGCGTCTAGTGCGCGTCTTGCCAAGTCTCCAGGTCATGCAGCCGACACCTGAAGAGGCTGTGCCCCAGCCCTTTTCCATGGTGCCCCCATGCATTGACTGCGACTGTTTTCTCGACAAAAAGTCGGAGGGACTGCATCGCACGGTAGGTGAGGGTCACTCGATGCCGCCCCATTTTAAGAACATATATGCCATTGGCGACGTCGCAGATGCTTTTGGCGCCCTCAACGCTGGATATCAGGCATGGTTCATGGCCGAAGTCGCCGCAGAAAATATCCTGCGCGACATTCTGCGCGTCAGGTCAACGAAGGAGTCGGATGATGGGCCACTGGCGCCAACGGACACCATTCCGCTGGACTCGTTCAAGCCCGGTCCGCCCCTGCTCAAGCTGTCGATTGGGCTGGACAAGCTGCTTGTACAGGGCGCTCCTGAACGCGACACGTCCGTTCCGGGCGAGCCTGTGCGGCCAACCATCACTATGAATGCCAAGCAAAGTGAGGACATGGAGCCGACGCATGCTTGGCGCATGGCTCTCGCCGATACGTCAGACTTGCACGCATAATGTGTGCGCGCGAACGTAGAGGACGGCCAAGTCGATGATTCATAACTGTGCCTCTACATACCAGCCTTTTTATACCTGTAAAAGGAACATGTTCAGAGTATAGAGGGACGATACAGAGCCGATAACACGTTGGCTGGGGTCGAGTATCAGCTGCAAACAATAATGCATAGCAAGAAGAAAACACCTTTACTTCTTCTTGTCGCCACCGGCCTTCTTGGTACCGCGGACCTTCTTGCCACGGCTGATAGGCGTTAGTACACTTACACGCAACATGTCTCACGTACTTCTTACGCTCCTTCCGAAGCTTGCGCGATGGCTTCTCGACCTTGGGGACAATACCGTTCTGTCACTGTTAGTATACATTGCATGCTGGTCCATACATACGCGGACGAGGCGGTAGGTAGGCTCGAAGCGCTGCACGGCATCCTTGCTGTCGTACACGAGAGCAAAGCCCGTCGAGCGGCCGCCACCAAAGTGCGTGCGCATGCCGAATACAGAGACCTGCTCCTTGGGCGTCTTATAGAGCTCGCCCACCTTTTCTTGGAGCTCGGACCTCGACACATTCGGACGAGCGGGGTGGATCACCTCAAGGACCATCTGCCTGCGCTGAAGCAGACGGTTGCTGATGAACTTGCGGGTCCGCAGAGTAATGGGCGAGTTCGGATCCTAGTAAGTTAGTACATGCTCACAGTATGACATGGTGCAAAGAGCCGTGACGTTGCACACGCTCCGCGCACACGCTGTAGTACTCACCATCTTGTGTGACGACGTGAGGCAAGACAAGCGCTAGTGACCTGCTTCTTCGCCTTGCCTACACTCGTCGCCCTGGTGCCGCCCTCTGCCTATAAATCACGTGTTCAACTATATTATCACATGACTATGAAGGGGGTCGCCGATGCGTGCACCTCCACTTGGTGCCGCCCGCGTGAGCCTTGGGACACGCCCCGCCAGCCGAGGCGGCGGTCCTTTCGCACCGTAGCGCACACCGACGGCGCTGCGACGGTGACAATGAGTGCACGCCTTATTCGTAGCCGTGGCAATGCGGACTGGGTTCCCAACGGCCCTTCTTTAGTGACATCGTGGTATATAGCTAAGGTTCTATCCGCTGCACGCCTGGTATCCGCACTGTACTCGATAAGCTTTCCTTGGACGCTGCTACATCTTGGGTGGAGAGACCTGCACGTTAGAAGAGCTCTTTTGCGCCATAGCGTGTACGTACCAGAATGACGCCGTCACCACGCACAAACATCATGTCCGAGTTGCGCTTGATGGCCTGTCATGTAAGCAACATAGCAAAAAGGGGTACCTACCTTCACCGTCTCAGCACCTGTGTCTTCTTCCACATGCACCTCGTAAATCGTCTCTTCCACGTCGCCCAGCATCAAATTCATATGTCCGTCGTATGCGTGCAGAATGCCACGCATTTCTCGATCCCCACGCAGCTTCACAAGAACAGGCTCGCTCAATGAGAAACGGATCAAATCAAATGGCTCATGGATCCCCGCTCCGATATCCGCCATGTTGTGGGTGGTGGTCGTGCAAGGCAGCGGCGATCGACGGGCAGGCCACCATTACATAAGCAAAAGGGTGGTGGGCGGACGACGCCGTCTTTTGGTTCCACACAGATTTTCCGTTCCTTCTCGGTATGCTGCGAGCGTGTCTAGGTCACGGCGCGCCCTCGTCGATCATGAGACGAGGCATACACATGTCTCGCATGGCGCACTTGGACTATGTGCCATCGCGGAATCAGCTGCCTTGGCCACCTCTGGTTGTGGGCGAAATGCAAAAGAGCCGCTTGCGCGAGCACTATGAGCGTACGCTGGCCGCGGATATGATGTACATGATGTACGAGCCCACCGGTCCATCCGCGTCTTCCAAAGACTCGCCAGGCGACGGAACGAATGATCGTAGCCGCCGGTGGTCGAATGACTCGCCGTATCACGCCAACCGCCCTGCTCGCGCTCAGCTCGGTAACCGACCGCTCGTGCCTCTGCACAAACCATTGAGCATGTCGCGGCACATTGAGCATGATATCCCGCGTATTGACCGAATTATCTTCACGGCTTTTTGTCGCGAGGCCATCACGAATAAGCAAGCCCTGCTGCCTCTGCTCGGCCAAATGCGGGCGATCACGGGCCTGCCTGTGCTGGGATCGTTGGCGGACCCAGCCGCTGGTAGCTCGCCCGAGACGGCCGGTCCCTCGGCACGCTACGGCTATCTTCAAGTGCTGCGTGCCAAGCAGGGTGCTGCCTCGTTCCGGCTCCGTGCGGGTATGCCGGTGGGCGTGCAGGCTGTCATGTACGACGACGTGGCGTACGAGTTCATCGAGACACTTACGACGTTCGTGCTTCCGCGTCTGCGTGGCTTTGCCGGCTTGCCGCTCCCTCCTGCGACACAGCCGCTGCTGAGTCCCGCGGCTGTGAGTGGTGTTGTCACGTTCGGCATGGGACCAGAAGCGATGCCGCTCTTTCCCCAGGTGGAAGTCAATCTGGATCAATACCCCGGCCGTCGCTACGGATTCCAAGTAGACTGCGTCACGAACCAGCGTGGCCGCCGTGCGACGGAGCGCGCTCGCACGCTGCTGAGTGGCCTGGGCCTGCCGTTTGTACGTCGTGGCACCGTCGCTTTGTAGAGAGACATAGTTCCCATCCTCCCAAGAAAGACCTCCACGCGCCGCACGTCTCTCCCTACGGCATGGCAGTGTGCCAGTTTTTCTTGCAGGGGCGATGCCGCTTCGGCAGCCATTGCCGAAATGAGCATCCTGCTCAGGCACGCACTAGTGCGTTTGGCGAGCCGTCGACATTCTCTGCGTTTGGATCGAAAGCCAAGACGACAAGTGCGCCTGAGCCGGAGATTGTGCTGACCAAGGAGGGCATTAGTACGGATATGGGTGCGCAGGGCCGTCCGATATGGCATCTGTCGTGCTATGCGCCTGCGCGCGGTGAGCCTAATTTGATTGAAGGTGTGGATGTGAGTCCAGATGAAGATCGTGTCCTGGCGTACCAGGCCAAGCAAAGCGGACAGGAGGCAGCCTATCTGCAGCATGTACAAACACAAACGCTCAGTACGGAGCAGATGTACCAGAATGCGAGTATGCATCCGCAAAATGCTTTGCAGAAGGCGATAGCCAACCGGCAACAGTACAAGCAGACGCTGCAGCCTGCCATGCCAGCGTTTGGCGCGGCTTCGTCGAGCGCATCCGCGTTTGGATCCGCGGCGCAGCCGCCTTCCTCGGCCTTTGGTGCCACGGCCCCGCCCAGTGCCTTTGGGGCACCATCCGCTTTTGGATCTCAGCCGTCTGCGTTTGGATCGGTCGGAAAGCCATCCGCCTTTGGTCAACCCTCTGCGTTTGGTCAACCCTCTGCGTTTGGCGCTGCCGCCAAGCCTTCTGCGTTTGGTCAAGCTTCTGCGTTTGGTCAAGCCTCTGCGTTTGGTCAACCTGCTACGTTTGGGCAGCCATCTGCTTTCGGCCGTGCCGCCCAGACCTCTTCCTTCGGATCCACGTCGCAGCCATCGGCTTTTGGCGCGGCAGCGAAGCCTTCTGCCTTTGGTACACCATCTGCGTTCGGCACTGCGTCTTCCCCATCAGCATTCGGTCAGCCATCGGCGTTTGGATCGACAGCTGCACCGTCCGCCTTTGGAAAGGCAGCTGCACCGTCTGCTTTTGGATCGAGTGCGCAGCCATCGGCGTTCGCGTCCGCGGCCAAGCCCTCGGCGTTTGGTCAGCCATCAGCGTTTGGGCAGCCGTCAGCGTTTGGGCAGCCATCCGCTTTTGGCCAGCCCTCGGCATTTGGGCAGCCGTCCGCTTTCGGCGCCTCGGCACCGTCGTCCGCGTCGGGGAGCTCATCCCAGCCATCCGCCTTTGGCGCACCGTCCGCCCCAGGCCCGGCATCGGTGCCGCCATCGGCTTTTGGTCAGGCCCCCGCTTTCGGGACGCCATCTACGCAGGCCTCTGTGCCCCCACCCGCATCGGCGCCCGTCACTCAGGCGCACACCGACGTCTTTGATGACCAGCGCATCGAGAGCCAGGCCCTGCCTGACGACGTGCGCGCCTGTTTCGAGGCAGACCACTTTGTCTGGGGACACATTCCTGCCGTCGAGCCGCCAGTAGCCTTCTGTACGTAGTCTATACCCTATCCTAGTCTGCCAGGCGATCGCGCTGTGCCTCGGCACAGGCTGGGCATCCACGCACGAGGCGTCGCGCTTGTCGTGCATAGAGCCACGCACGTCGGTCCGCACGTTCCTGGGCTATTCGCCCCGGCGAGCGAGTCAGGTCCGTGGTCGCTCGAGTGCGCCGGTACTGCTGCGTCGTCGTTTCATGCACGGGTGCGAAAACGGCCGGTGGGAGTGGCGGCATGGAAGCGGACGTGACGCAGGTCAGGTGGGCCGCATGCAAGCGACACAAGAACAAGACGATGGGCACCGCCGCAGCAAGAAGCGGCTGGAGGCACACGGTACACAGGGTGCGTGCGTCGCAGACGAGCGCCGCCTGACAGGCTGTGTCGTACTCGGCGAGGCGCTCGTACGCATCACGCTGCAGGACAGCCAGGCCCACGCCCAGCAGCGCATGCTGCGCATGGAAGTTGTGAAAGATCTTGATCAGCGAGGGACGTAGGCCGGGTATCTCGAGGCCGTCCTGGATAGGGCGGATGATGCGGACAGGGTCAATCTCGCCGCTGGCCTGCTCGAGCAAGCCGCGGATATAGGCCGGCTTGTCCTGTGAATAGGCCAGCAGCGTGTCCCAGAGCTCCGCGTCGTCCTGCTGCCGCACAAAGTCCAGCGCCATGTCGACATGCTGGAGGCGCTCCAGGATCAGCTGCAAGGCGCCCACGACATCGCCCGTTCGGCCGCGCAGGAACACCATTTCCGGCACATAGCTGTAGGTCTCGCAGACGTCGTAGGCGTCTTTGAGTGAGTACGCCGAGCTCATCGTGCGCAGAAACGGCATGAGTCGGGCATAGTCAAAGCGGCAGTACAGCCTCAGCAGGTCCATGGCATAGTGGGTCACGAGCGATGGATCACGCTCGTACAAGGCGTCCAAGTACAAGTACGCGTACCACGGATAGGGCTCGAGCTGCGCCATGGCGCGCTGGATGGGAATCGAGTGGGTATATGGCACGAGCAGCGGCATAAGCGCGCTGGAGCGCGGCTCAGTGGAGCCGGCGCATTCCTGATCGAGCTCGACGAGCGTGCCGATGTGGTGCTGCACATCGATCAGCAGATCGTACTCGCGAATGAGATCAAACACGCATGGATCACGCAGGCGCATGTAGTACGTCAGAGCCTTGCCGGGCTGATGTGCGGCCATGTACAGCTGTGCGAGGCACTCGAGCAGCGTGCGGCTGTTTCGTGCGTGATCGCCGATCGCCGCAGCCACCGCCTGCTTCGAGTAGATGTGACTCGGCCATGCGCGGAGCGTCGCCAACAGCTGCGTGGGATCGTGCTGCAGCAGATGCACCAGCACGAGATCGTACACCATCTCACTCAGCTGGGGGTCCTGCGTCGGAATGTGCGGGAGTATCGCATCCACTTGGTGCCGCTCGAGGTAGCAGCACACAAACGTGTCCCACGCGCCTCGGTCGGTCCGGAGCAGCAGCGGCATGAGCGCGGCGGCCTCCGCATACGCGCCACGCTCCTCCATGAGGTACCAAAGATACTCACGCCCAATCGCAGCGACGTCGTATCCCAACGCAGCCGCCGGTGCACTGCCCAGCGCCTCGAGCGCCTCGAGCGCCTGGCGGTACGCGCGCCGAGCGAGAAGCCAGGCAATATGGTCGCGCTCATCCCGCGGGCGCAGCACGCTCAGTTGCCGCGGCGACGCCACGTACAACACAGGGCGGCGCATGTCGTGTTGCCGAAGAGGATCATACCGAACTTCTTGCGCCATGCACATGTGCCAGTCATTCATGCACCGACTCCGCTGCATATCCAGCGCATCACTGCTCAGCTCCTCGCCCTGCCAACTCACGCAGCGCAGCTCGGGCGCGACGCCGTCGTCGTATTCGACACACGCAAGAATGAACATCGACTGAGGCGTGCATGCCATCTCTGCGACGAGACAGTCCAGCTGCAAAATGTCCGTCACCTCGACAAAGTGCGAGTCACTCGCTTCGCAGATCCGTGCAATCGTAATGCGGTCGCCGTGGGCCACGACAAGCGTGCTCGCATCGCGCCATGCCAACGTACACCGGGCCAGCTCTGGGCGCGGCGCGTCGTCGGGCGTCGGCATCAGCGTGATCATCTCGTGTGTCTGAGCATGCGCGACACGCACACCGCGGTCATTCGCCCACGCCAGCCAGCGTCCACGCCACGCGAGCGCCCAGATCGGGCCTTCGTCGCTGTGCAGGACGACGTCGCGGTGCCCGAACCACCGCTTCTCGCGGTACGTCAGGACGCCGGACATGCCGCCACACACGAACGCGCGGCTGGAGCGCGACGCAAAGTGCGGCTCGAGGCGGATCACACGCAGGGGACGCCGCGCGTCAAACTGGTACTGCTCCGACGTCGTGAGCGACGCAATCGCCGCGATGCCGTCCATGCCGGCGCTCGCAACAAACTCGCCCGTCGCGTCGAACACCAGATCCAGGATCGGTGCCGTGTGGAAGCGGAACCCCTTCTCCAGGTGGCCCTCAAGCGAGACAATGTACATCATGCCCGATTGCATGCCCAGCGCCACATGCGAGCGACTCACGGCCATCGCACTGATCGAGTCGCGCACCGTCATGTCGCGCACACTCGCCTGCATGTGCTCTTCATGGAACGCCGGCTCATGCGTATCGGACGACGTCGTACTCAGCGCATCTTCGTCGTGCGATCGATCATCGAGTCCCATGCTCCGCCACAAGGCATGGGCGACAGCGAACCCTGCGGTGTGGCCTCCACTCCCAACGTCGGTGACAGAGCCGCGGAACCCATTTGCGTCTACATAACGACAAAGCTACTGGGCGTGTAGCGCTTCGAGTTGTATACGCTCTTTCCAGCCTGTACGTGCCAGCGGCCAGGCACCATCGTGCCACGGGCCGAGGGACAGCGTCAGTACCGCGTTCCATACGAAGAGTGTAGATACATACCTCCCAGCCAGGGACGTCTTTCATGAGCTTCTTTTCGCGCAGCTCCGACGCGCGATCGCGACGGTACGCATCGCGGTCTGCCTCAGCAAGAAGCAGCGGGGCCAAGTAAATACGGCTCCAGGCACGCTCACGGGCAAGTTCACTGTCGGTCAGTGCATCGTACGTACCGCCTCTCGACATTGCCGAGGCCCAGGCGCCAGAACCCAAATGCCGTGATGCCGACAGCCGACAGCATCAGCATCACACCACTCGGGCCACGCGCCGGCAGGTTGCGCTTGTACCGGATCGGCGCATAGCCGCCCTGAGGGGGAAGATCTCTGCGGCGTGTGAGCCTGGCTTAGACATACGTACTGCTTGTATGTGACTGTATCATGCACGCACATAGGCGTGTGTGCAGGTTAGCATGACGCTCACGGCGCGTCTCACGGATACGTACTACCCTCGCTCATACTCAGTGTGCTGACAAACAGACAGGAGCCGAGGCCTCTTGGCCGACGACCGCCTAGGCAACGCCCGCGCAAGAGCACGTGATGTGCCGGGGGGCCGCCGTTTTTTTTCGTCGGACCTGCGACCCGCCACGCACCCAGGTGGATGGCGGCATCGAAAAAGGGCACCGGCGGTTCACAGCTCGCGCAGCTACGCTCAGGCTTGCGTGCAGCGGGTGTGACGGGACCCAAGCCCAAGAAAGGCAAGCGACACGATGCGGAGGACAGCCGCGTTGGGCAGTATCGCGCGCAGCAGCGCCGGAAGCGATTGGAGTCGCTCATGACCAACCTCAATACCTTTGATGAACGCGTGTCCCACAGCAAAAACCAGGCCATTGGGACCAAGACCAAGGGCGCTGTGGGGCGCCCCGCCGATGCCAAGTCGGCGTCACTGCAGCAGCGGCGCGCCAAGCTGCTGCCTGAGTATGACCGCCGGCACAAGTCATCGTCGTTTGTGGATCGGCGGTTCGGCGAATACAACCCCAGCATCTCACTCGAAGACAAGATGCTGAAGCGCTTCACCGAGGAGCGCATGAATCGCGCGCCCAAAACGTCAATGTTCGACTTGAACGACGACGACGCTGAATTGGGCCTGACGCACTTTGGACAAAGTCTCAGTGGCCTGGACGAGATGCCCGATGTGCCACCAGAAGACGACGACGACGACGATCCAGGTACGTATACATACACGGCGAGCGAGGATGAGTACATTTTCTGTGTAGCTGTATGCGCCTATCGAGAGCCATGCCAGCAACATGTTCTACTGGAGATTACTGAGCTCGACCGCGACCAGAATGTGAGCTAACTCGACAGGCCATATTGACGCACAAGTCACGAATGACGAGCACTTTGCTGGATTCGACGATGCGCCTCGCAGCAAGCATGAAGTCATGAAAGACGTGATCGCCAAGTCCAAGCTGGCCAAGTACGAACGCCAAAAGGCCAAGGATGCCGACGAGGAGCTGCGTATGGAGCTGGACGAGGAGCTCGGCGATATTCGGTCGCTCCTGTTCCAACGTCCAGAGCAACCGACCGAGACACCCGCCGCGGAGCCCGACAAGGGCGATACGTACGACGCTTTTGTGCGTGAAATGGCGTACGAGCGGCGGGCCAAGCCACAGGATCGACTCAAGTCGGCGGAAGAACTGGCAGAAGAGCAGGCTAAGCGGCTGCAAGAAGCCGAGTCAGCGCGTCTACGTCGCATGCGTGGTGAAGAAAACGACGAAGGCGAGCCGCTTCTCGACTATGCCATGGACGACGACGACGACGAGAAAGAGCCCTCAGAGCCACGTACGATGCGCTCCAAGTTTGGATTGGGCCAGGGCCTCGACAAAGAAGACGAAGACGACGAAAAGATGTCGCTGAAGGATGACGAGATGGGCGAGCATACTGACCTGAGTGAGGACGAGGACGTCGACCAGGCAGCTAACGAGGTCGATACCCCCAAGGAGCCTGTGCCATCGTTGCCATTCACATTTAGCTGTCCGTCGTCCCACGACGCCCTCTTGGACCTGCTGGACGAGCATCGCATCGAGCCATCGCAGATCCACACAGTCGTCTCGCGCATCCGCACGCTGCACGCCCCCAACCTCGCCGAAGAGAATCCTGTCAAGCTGCAGCGGTTCTTAGGCGCACTTGTCGATCATGTCCTATACCGCGCCGGTCAACAAGATACCAAGGCTGATGATCTACGTGTGATCAACGACCTCGTTCTGCACATTTACGAACTTGCACGCGCCTATCCGCTGCGAGCCGCTGAACACTTCGTGGCAAAAATCTCTCTGATGCAGCACAATTTGATGCGTGGACTAGCGCTAGGCGCTTTGGATCCAAATGCTCGGACGTGGCCTCGGCTCTCTGAACTGGCGTTCCTGCGTATGTGTGTTCTTCTTTGGCCCACGAGCGATAAGTGGCACGCTGTTGCGACGCCCATGCACCTCCTCATGGCGCAATACCTCGCACATGCGCGTATTCGCTCGTTGCGCGACATGGCCTCCGGTCTGTACTTGTGCTCGCTTGTATCGTCGGCTCAGCGCGAAAGTCGCCGTATCGTACCAGAAGCTCTTAACGCACTATTCAATATAGCTGCGATGCTTCTGCCCTTGCACCACGGCAAGAGTATGCACGGTCGTTCGCCCGTCAAAGCCCTTGCCGAAGAGTTCGGCATTCCCACGCCCGATTTCGAGGCACCTCACACGCTTCCTTTCACGATCCAATCGGACGCTGTTCCACGCGAAAAAATGTCCCTGTTGTGCGTTGACTCATGCTCCCTCTCAACGCAGCACCAGGCCGACCTATTGCACATGTGCACACAACTCATGCAGTCCTTGGCGCATCTGTACCAGCACAGCCCAGCATATGTGGAGCTTTTTACGCCCCTGCTGTTTTTGCTGGAAATCGGCGAGGCAGGTCTCAAAGACGTGGCTCCGAGTCTGGTGCCATGTGTGCACACTGCGACCACCGATGTACGGAGTCTACTGGAACGTGCATATGCTACGCGCCGCGCTCTGCGTCTGCAAGCACACCGTGCCCTGTCGATTTCATCGTACGCGCCCAAGTTTGATCAGCAATCGTTTGATCCGTCGCGTGCCACAGACCCCGATACCGAGCGTGCACAGGCTGCCAAGCTGCGTGCTATGCTCAAGAAAGAGCGTAAAGGAGCCATTCGCGAGCTGCGCAAGGACGCTCAGTTCCTGGCAGAAGAACGCGACCAGCGCCGTGTGGCTGAGGATACTGCGTACAAGAAGAAAATGGATAAGATTGTCGGCGGTATTCAGGAGGAACGCTCAGAACAAAAGCAGCTCGACCGTGCCAAAGCCCTGATCAAGAAACGCGCAGGGAAGAAGTAGGCCGCTTGTATAGTAGATAAATATTTTGCCTCCACTACCATGTCCAGAGTGTCTCGGTCCCAAGGGCTCAAGCGCTTTTGTGAACTGACCGGTGCTTCTGACAACGCCGCTTATCCGTATCTGCATCATGCTAATTATAATGTGGATCATGCACTCGCGATGTATTTAAACGAGGTGTATGGCGTCACGGATGTGCCTCTCCTGACACCTCAGCAGGAAAAAGCCGCCCGCAAAGAGCTGGGTGCTCTTTTTGACAAGTACAGGGATGCTGATGATGATACCATTTCTTCAGAAGGTGCTTTGCGCATGCTATCTGATCTTGACATCGACCCTGCCAGCGTTAACGTGCTGCCCTTATCATACTACCTCGACTCGCCTGGTCTTGGCCAATTCACCCGCGCAGGGTACGTACATGGATGGATCCGTCTTAATGTGTGTGTGTCATCCACTGACCACGTGCTGGCACAACAAAAAGACGCTTTCGCTCGTGTTATGCAAGCGTTTGCCACAGATGGTCCCGTAAGGCCGCCCTATATGGGACTTGCCTCGTTTGCCACCGCGCTGCGTTTGACGCCAAAAAAGGGCCTGTATACTACCGTGTATGAATACACTTTTGCCTTTGCACGCGAGGAACAACAAAAGAACGTGCCACTAGACACGGCCATTACCTTGTGGGATTTGCTACTACCACACGCCCCGTCATCGTCCTTCTCCACCAAGCAATACGAGCTATGGAAGCGCTTCCTAAAAGAGGCATCACACCTCCAGGTCATTTCCAAAGATACATGGACACAGTTCCTCGAATTTACGCGGGAAATCGATGGCACCTTCTCAAATCATGACTTTGAGGCGGCATGGCCATCAATCATCGATGAGTTCGTAGCATGGGTGCGTGAGCAAATCTGAAGTCCATAGGCGGGTATGCGGAAAGACATGGGATGCCTACTCTTCGTTCAATTCGCGCAGGTACAGCACATTGTTGCAACGAATAAAAACTTCTCCTAAAGTTCCGTTGGAGTTGCCATCCTGTATTTCCTCCGTATTTGCCAGCTTTCGGGTTAGTAGATCAACATACCTGAAAGTTCATATAGTTGTCCGTGCTAACAAGAAATCCCTTGTACTCCAATCCCCACTTGAGACGGATGATCACTTTCTTTCCTATTTGATTTTGCAAGAATGGTTTGGGATTGAGAGGAATATCCTGCAGGTGTCAGTTGGCGCTGGCAAATCGTACCGGCATCGTAAAGCAACGGTCGTGTCCAAGGCAACGTTTTGCATCGCGAGACGCGCGACCCCACTTGTCTTTTAACACGTGGCCCCACGTGTTATCAGAAGCCATGTAGGTATAGGCTATGCTGCTAACAAGCATGTATCTTTCGGTCGATTGTGGGTAAGGCCGCGCTAGGCCATCGGGAACGTCTTGCACGCTTGGCACCACATGCTCGACAATATTGAGGATGTGGCGGGCGATGGTTTGCCGCTTGAGAGTCATCTCAAGGGTGTTCCCCTGATCCTGGGTCCTAGGCGGCTGCGATCACCGATCCTGACCATGGGACATTTAGGCACACATGTGGTGTGGTCCATCTTGAATGCAAGGGCCACATTGTTTCTACAGCGACTTGGCATATACAAAAGCTTTGTTGCGATCATTTTGATGGCTGGTCCATTGAGTGGTTTAATAGTACAGCCCACTGTGGGGGTGCTCTCCGATCATTGCACAAGTTCATGGGGCCGGCGACGACCGTATGTATTCATCGGATTGGTTTTTTGTTGCTTTTCGCTTGTGTGCTTGGCCACTGCAAGCTCCATGTCCTATCAAGAAGAGGGCGCACGATTTCGTCCCTTTACCGCGCTCATCGGCATTCTAGGCATCATGGGCATTGATATTTCTGTCAACACGCTCTCTGCTGCACATAGAGCTCTTACCATGGACGTGCTTGGGCCTGAAGAGCAGGATATGGCAAGTGCCTGGTCTACGCGATACGGTAATGCGGGATCATTGATCGGTTACATGCTTGGGTTGCTGGACTTGCCCAAGATCTTTGGCTTTATGGGCCTAACGGACCATCTAGCCCTTCTTTGCATATGCGCTATTGTTTTTGTATTAATCACACATGCCTCACTGTTTTTTCTTCTTCGAGAATCGGTGTTACTGAGACTCAACCGTCCACGGACACTGGCACAGTCCATCACCAATATTCCTGTGGATCTGTACCGCTGTGGTAGGACACTGCCTCCTGCTCTCTGGGATCTGCTGGTAATCCAGTTTTTTTCATGGCTTGCTTGGTTCCCAGTCTTATACTATGCCGCGACATGGGTGGCCGAGATTTTCAGCTTGGCCCATGGGCACTCCGCCAAGGAAGCCTCTGCTAAAACAAAGCTGGGAGAAGAGGCCCGTCGTGTGGGAAGCAAAGCCCTGTTTTATTATGCCCTAACTGGACTAGTGGCATCGATCGTGCTACCATGGTGCGTTTATGAACCAATGACTGCAAGGAGTTTAGCACATACCCGCTACGAGTCTGCGCCGCAGAACGATACCGAACTAAACTATTTGCACGGCACAGAACGACCTGAAAATATGGGAGATGATGAGGGTGATGATAATTGGAATCATCCTACAGCGGGCTCTATCACGAATGCCCCCCGACAACCGTGGTGGCGGCGAATCCGACATGGCCTCACGCTGGCTGAGATTTGGTTTTTGTCGCAGGTCATGTTTGTTTTCACGATTATGCTTTTCACATGTCCCGTGTTCGGCAGCAAAAGTATCACAGGTGCCATTGTACTCGTCAGCGTGCTTGGTATTTTGTGGTCTGTAACTATGTGGGTACCGTACGCGCTGCTCGGTATACTTGTTATTTCGAATAAATCTACGACCATCGGATTGCAGCGGGCCACGATTGATTTGCGATCAGAAACGGGTACTGTCACTGGTTTACACAATTGGGCCATTGTGCTGCCACAACTGGTGACGTCTATGCTGTCCTCCCTTGTGTTTCTATTGCCCAGCCTGCTGTTCGATCCATCGACGGCCGAGTCGCTCGACAGCACGGGCCTCCTGTTGCGCGTTGGCAGTCTGTGCACGCTCTATGCCGCCACGTGCACGTTTCGATGGATTCGGACGCACGATGCGGCCATATGCAGGTGAGGTCCTGATATGCATATTTATATAATCAAGAGGATTGAAACATGCCCATTTGCCGCAGCAGTTGGATGAGGAAGCTGTGGGCTGTCAGTGTTGCCTGTTGGGTCCCATGCACAAGACTTTCTTTATTGGGGCGATTGCATGCAATCGCTCTGATGCAACCTGATTGGGTTAGATGCACGCATATGATTCGAGATTAGTCGCAGATACAGGTATAGACGTGGCGCTCGTCAATGGACGGACAGTGCGTGCGGCCTCCCCGCTGGACATCCGCGCGCTGCCCAAGGTCAATTGGACCGCCCCTTTGTTCGCTCTCCCTAACGAACACCGAGTCCAGTGTCGGTACGTTTACCCATTGTAGATGTGCGCATGTTTTGCTAGTGAAGTGCGCGCATTTGCATGCCTTTGTGCTTTGGCAGCATACTAACACAATCTGTGCAGTACATCTATTTGATCACTAACAATGGCTACTCCGTCGCGTGAAGACTCTGTGTACCTCGCCAAGCTTGCTGAGCAAGCTGAGCGCTACGAGGAAATGGTTGAGAACATGAAGCGTGTGGCTTCGTCGAACCAGGAACTGACGGTGGAAGAGCGCAACCTGCTTTCGGTTGCCTACAAGAACGTCATTGGTGCGCGCCGTGCGTCGTGGCGTATTGTCTCTTCCATTGAGCAGAAGGAGGAGTCGAAGGGCAATGAGACGCAGGTTTCGATGATCAAGGTGTACCGTGAGAAGATTGAGTCGGAACTTGCCCAGATCTGCGAGGATATCCTTCAGGTGCTGGACACTCACCTGATTCCCTCGGCTGCCTCGGGTGAGAGCAAGGTGTTCTACCACAAGATGAAGGGTGACTACCACCGCTACCTTGCTGAGTTTGCCACCGGTGAGAAGCGTAAGGACTCTGCCGACAAGTCTCTGGAGTCTTACAAGGCTGCTTCGGACGTTGCGATCACAGAGTTGCCACCTACGCATCCTATCCGCCTGGGTCTCGCCCTCAACTTCTCCGTCTTCTACTACGAGATTCTTAACTCTCCCGACCGTGCGTGCCATCTCGCCAAGCAGGCGTTCGACGATGCAATTGCGGAGCTGGATACCCTGTCGGAAGAGAGCTACAAGGACTCGACTTTGATCATGCAGTTGTTGCGCGACAACCTGACACTCTGGACGAGCGACATGCAGGACACCGAGAAGCCTGCTGAGGGTGCCGCTCCTGCTGCGCCAGCAGATGCTGCCGCCCCTGCTCAGCCTGCTACCGAGTCGAAGGGCGAGGAGGCTGCCTAAAATGTTGGATGGCCTGTTCCTATCCCATATGCATGTTTTTATTGTCCTTAGAAGTCTTTGGAATTGTCATATCTCTTTCCGTAGACAGCGTTGCTTCACAATCGATGATCTACTATACGTACAATAGTTAACGGGTGGTGGGCGTCGGACTTGGGTAAGGCCGTCGCCGTGTACGCGCTCCACTTGACATGGAATTCCAATTGTGTTACCATCAGACGTGACGCGGGAGCGCGGTAGCGACGGGTATGAGGTATGAGCTGGAAAAGCTCTTTCGTTCATATGCGGGGTTTATCACGCTACATAACCGAGCTAGAGACATGCCAGTCGCATGAAGCGCAGAATGAAATAGTGCGTCGAGAGATGGAACGTGTCCGTTCCAAGCTCACGCACGCATCCAAGTCAGATGGCTATGAGATGAAAAAGTCGATGGCCAAGGTCCTATTCACGCATTTGCAAGGATACCCCGTGGACCAGAGCTATCTCGAGCCGCTCTCACTCATGTCAAGTTCCAAGTACTCGGAGAAGCAGATGGGCTACCTTGCTTTGTCGACCATGCTGCGGGACCGCTCTGACATCCCCGCCATGGTACTACCGATCATGCGTAAGGATCTTGCGAGTTTGAATGAAAGTGATACGTGTCTTGCATTGCAGCTAGTGTCTGGGATGTCCATGCCGGATCTGGCCAAGGCACTAGGAGAAGAGGTGCTCAAACTCCTGATCTCACCCACTTCATCGGTGCATGTTCGCAAAAAAGCGGCTCTCACCGCGTTATCCTTCTTTCGGGTGGACCCTTTGTTTGTGGATTTGGCTGCATGGGTAGACCGACTGGCTGTGCTCCTGCAGCACCGACATCACGGCCTGGCCCAATGTGTGTCGTCCCTTGTAACGGCGCTCGTTCAACATGCGCCGTGGGAGTACCCCATGTTTTATCGACCAGCTGTTGAGCAGCTCTGTCAGATCCAGCTGGAGAAGGACCATCGCCTCGAGTACATGTACCATCGCGTCCCGGCTCCCTGGCTCCAGGTGCAGCTGCTAGCCCTGCTTCGCGTCTATCCCGAAGTGCCTAAGGAGGCACGAGGTGTGGAAGCGAAGCTGCAGAATGTATTTGCCAGTATATGGAAGCGCGATACATTGCATGCGATGACGGCTGACGTGCACGAATCCAATGCGCTCTATGCTGTGCAGCTCGAGGCGATACGTCTCGCGGTGCACTTGGACCCCAGTTCGTATGTGGTGACACGTTCAGCGGCCCAGGTAGGGCGCTTCCTAACATCGCCACAGAGCAATGTGCGGTACTTGACGATGGAAGTGATGACGCTCCTTGCGCACGATATGCCATCGTTGCAGCCCATCCAAACGCACAGTGACATGATTTTTTTGTCTCTGAGCGACAAGGATATTAGCGTGCGTCGACGCGCCTTGGATTTGTTGTACGCCATTTGTGATCGCACGAATGTACGGGACATTGTGCAGCGGCTGCTCGACTACTTGCGCGTGGCGGAGGCGAGTCTGCGTCAAGACATGACATTCAAGATCTCGCTGCTGGCCGAGCAGCATGCGAGTGATTCGACGTGGTATATTGACACGACGCTGGAGCTCTTTCATTTGGCCGGTAGACATGTGGACGATGCTGTATGGCACCGCATTGTGCAAGTCGTGACAAATCATCCCAAGGTGCACAAATATGCCGCTCAACGGATCCTGGTGTATTTGCAGCAGGCGCTATGCTACGAGACCCTCGTGAAGCTTGGCGCATACTTGCTCGGAGAATATGGATTCCTCATATCAGATCTAGCGGGCGGCAGCCCGCTAGATCAGTTTCAGTCACTCCATCGGCACATGGCGTCGTGCTCGCCGAGGACGCAAAGCATGTGTATGTCGACCTATGCGAAGTGGGCCAGCGTGTATCCCGACATGCAGGACCTACTGCTAGACGTATTGCAGCGACACACGCATGTGCTCGACGTTGAGACGAGGCAGCGCGCTGCTGAATATGCCATGCTCATCCAGCTGCAGCGGCAGGGCCATGTGGACTTGCAAGACGTGCTTGATGAGCTCCCGCCCTTTACTTCGACGCAATTTCGCGGGACCCAGGCGCCTGCCAATGACCTGTTCAAACCAAATCGCCGCATTAGTGCTGTACCTGTCGTGTCATCCGTACGACGTGGCGAGGCGCGACGAGCGTCCCGGCTGCCTGTCCTCTTGTCCGACCCAGACGCGCCGAGTGCATCGGTCGTCACGTCCCCGGGCCTGTTCTCGAGCGATGTGTCGGTGGATCTGGTCGACTTGCAGAGTGTACGCATCGACTCGCCTTCCTTGGATTCCGCAAGCGAGCAGCATCCGTGGGCATCCGCCTCTGACGTGACAGGTCCGCAAAGCCCCTTGCTCGAGCATGCGTACCATGAACCAGCACCCTTTCCCCTGTCAAGTGCACAACATATCTACCTCGATTTGCCATTCATGCAGCTGTTTGCCCATCAGGGCACATTGTTCGAGGGCCATGGCGGGCGCCTAGAGTACGAGCGGCAAAACACCGGCGACGCATCTGTGACAGTGACTCTGCGCATCCACAACACCGACGTTTTGCGTGCTTTGCACGTATCTGACATCCAGGTCCAGACGTCGATCGAGGCGCATGTCACGCACCCCGACCGCGTGGATCCGCAAAGCTCGGTCGCTGGCACGATCGAGTTTGTCTGTCACAGACCGTTTGACGAATCGCCGCAAATGGACATGACATGGCGCCGCGAGGCGGACGACACGCACGTACTGCATGTGGTGCTGCCTGTGTCGCTTGCGACTTTTCTCCGGCCGTGGACGATGGATCGCACGACGTTCTTTGAGCATTGGCACGCGATGCGGTCGCAACCTGACCAGCAGGCGCAGCGTGTTTGTCGTTATGCGCATATGAACGACCGTGTATTCTATGCTGCAGGTCTCGCTGTGCTCGCCGGTGTGGATGCGCGCCCACAGAACGTGGTGGCTGCCGGCCGTCTTCCCGACGCTGTGCCTGTGCTGGTGCGGTGGGAGCCGAGTCCTGAGACCCATCTCGCACGCCTCACCGTACGTGCCTCGCATCCCGTGGCGGCTCAGGCGATACACAAAATGGTTCTACGATACATGGATTTGATGTAAATTTAGCCTGTATAAGGACTGATACTCATAGCCTCCATACTCTGCGCAATAGATTCGGGCGTGATGCTCGAGTGCGATGGGTACTCGCCGCGGCTCTTGAGCACGGCGCTCAGTCGCGTCATTTGCTCGTGAGGCAGAGCTGAGATGCCATCATCGCTGTCCTCGTCCTCTTCGCCGTCGCTTTCTTCGGGCGCCACATCGGACCACTCTCGGTACAAGCGGTATACGAGCGATGACGAGTCGCGCAGTCGGTACGGGTCGAAGGGAAAGAACGCATCGAGCGCTGGGGCTGCCACGGCCGCTGGGGCGTCAGGCGCCGTTTTGACGGGCGAGCGCGTGGTCGGTGTCGACTCACGCGCGGCTTGTGATGGGCGACGCTGTGCATTGGCCTCGAGGACCGAATAGCAGTACAGAAAATCGGTATACTGCGCCACGTAGGCAAACTGCTGAACGACGTTCGCATTGCAGTATCGCAGCGGATTGAGAGGTGAAGTGATAGCGCGCTGTACTACCGCGAGGCCGGGCGCCCAGCCACGCTCGCCCGTCATGGAGTGCGTCGAAGATACACTCGAGAGCGACGATGCGTGCAGGACCGGCATGAGCTGCGGCGACAACTCAAACGAGCCGGTATTCGGGTACGTCGCAGCGAGCGATGGCGCATGGTCCTCGTCGAGCGCGAATGAGGGTGCATCAGACACGGCGCCATCACGCAGATCGCGCCATCGGAAGCAAAATATGTAGAAAACGGCCTGGGTCACAGCATAAAACACGGCATGCTCTCGCGCACCCGGCGGCGGTGCATGCAGGCCCTGGGCGGCGAACGATTCGAGGCAGGCGTCCATATACGTGCACAGATTGACCACGACCATGCGCGTGGTAGATGCATCAATGTACCTGGCACGCGCGACATAGCTCGCGACGTAACTTGCCGCTGCAATGCGCAAGATGATGGCCGACTCGCCCGACTCGCTCGTGCCTGCCGCAGGTACGGCATACAAACTTTTGCTGAGGAGCGTGCCGAGAAACATGTCAGCAAATTCATGGTCCAGCGATGCAAACCAAAAAAGCACAAACTGGACGTGTCGCGACTTGAACGTCGTGAGGATCGTACGCGTAAAGATGCCCAGCAAAGTCTGGTACAGCTGGTAACGTCGCGTGAGCATAGCTGGTGAGCGTGCCATGCCAATGTGCTGCTCGAGAAAGTCATGCACCGCTTTCATGATCGCATCCAGCTTGCCAGCAAGCACAGCGATCTCGTTCCACGCTGGTTCTTGCGCCAGTTCCGTCGCCAGCAGCCCATCCGAGTCATCGTACCCTTCCTCATCAGATAGGTCCTCGAGCGTGTCGAGCGTCTCTTCAATGGCATCCTGCGCGGCTAGGGCGGGCGATACGGTGGCACTTTCACTGTCTGAGTCGGCTCCCTGGTCCAGGACAGCCGAGAGGTCGGTCGTGTGGCTCGAGGGCTCTACACCCTGTTCCTCCAGTTCATCCAGTTCCACTTGGATCGCCACATCGATCTGCAAAGTATGATCGATAATGACATTCCAAATGGGCTCCGTTAAGGCCTCACAATACTCGGTAATCCGGAGCAGATTTTGGATGTACAGCACCTGGTCCATAGTGGACTCGCGCTTGTGCGGAAAATGCTGGATCAGAAGCGGCTGCAATGTTGCTGGAAGCGTAGGAATCAATCGTAAGAGTGTCTGCAGAAGACTGTGTAGTCGGCTGTACAGTTGTCGGCGCGACATGGCCGAGCGGTGGCCCGGTAGAAAGGTGTGCGTGCCCCGGCACCATGCAGGACGCAAATTCATGTTTTGAAAGAGCAAGGACGCCACATGCGAGACCCATTCACTGCGAGCACTAACGATCGAGCACACGAGCCGAACCCACGCATCTGCAATGTCCTCGGGCATCGCAAGCCATGGAAACTCAGTGACCGACTCGACCAGTGACACACACGTGCGATCCAGCGAAGGCGCCACATGCGTCAGGGCAGATAACCACGCCTGTAGTTGCGTCACAGAAGACGCTGTGTTTTTTGTTGAAGGCATCACATTGCCTGTAGATTGGAACTGGGCTACCAGCTCGTCGTACGGCGCATAATCGCCCTGTCGGTCAGCGCCGTCTTGGTGCATACCTGAGCCTTTTGAAGCATGGCATTCTTGACATATGCCACGTACATCCCTTGTCGCGCTCCATGAGGCGTCTGTGTTCCCGTTTGGGATGCCTTGCGTGCCCCAAGCGAGCTACGCTGGGGTGACGCTGGCATGATCCAAGGTGGATTGCCGTCGTCTCGAAAATCGCCCTCGCCACCCTGGTGCACCACGGCGCCTCGCAAAATTGGCTGAGTGGAGACGCACGTGATGCTTCCTGGCACGACACCACAACATCGAGCTCCCAGCGCTCCGGCCGCGTCCACGCAACGGAATTTATATTCGTATATGACTACGTGAAAAATACGTTCGCTGGCTCCTCATAGGGAATCAAGAGCCTTAGAGGTCGCCGTCGTCCTCGTCAGGCAGAGGCGCAGCCGCGGCCGTCTCGAGCTCTTTGTTGTATTGCTCCATGAGCTGCTGGTCGACCTGAACCTCCGGAGGGGCGAGCGCAGGCGCGGCAGCAAACTCAAGAGCAGGGTTACCGACAAGCTTGCGGGCGAGCCACAGGAATGGCTTCTCGAAGTTGTAGTTGGACTTGGCGGAGATCTCAAAGTACTGCAAGTTCTTCTTGCGGTGGAACGTCACGGCACCCGTCTTGACTTTTCGCTCCTTCACATCGACCTTGTTACCACAGAGCACAATGGGGATGTTTTCACACACGCGCTCGAGGTCGCGGTGCCAGTTGGGCACGTTCTTGTACGTGATGCGGGACGTCACGTCAAACATGATGATACCGCACTGTCCCTGGATGTAGTAGCCATCACGCAGACCACCGAACTTCTCCTGACCAGCGGTGTCCCAAACGTTAAATACGATCGGGCCAAAGTTTGTGTGGAACTGGAGCGGGTGCACTTCCACACCCAGCGTGGCGATGTACTTTTTCTCAAACTCACCTGTCAGGTGGCGCTTCACAAAGGTGGTCTTACCAGTACCACCATCGCCAACAAGGACCAGCTTAAAGTTGGGGATGTTCTGGGCGTCCGTCATGATCTCGATGTTGGTAGGGAAAAGAATCACGGTGCGCCAGCCACTCGAAAAAAACACCAACGCCCTGCGGCCGGTCCTCACGTGACTACGAAGGCCGCCGAATGTTTTGCAACGCACAAGGCTCAAGGCAGGCAGTCGTGAGCGTTGACCACGATGGGTAAGAAGGGGGCCGAGGCCCCGTCGACCTCGACGGGTATCGTGCAGGTGTCTGCTACTATGAACATGGCTATCCCACCTTTTTGGGCCATGGACCCAATGGCGTCAGTGCTTGAGCAGCTAGACACGCTTGTGATGCGCTTTGTTCCACAGCTAGAAGGCGTCCTCTTGGCCCACGCCGATGCCAAGTTGTTGTCTAAGCTAGGCAGTATTGACGGAGACTCGGCATTTGCGGAAGTTCCTGTCCGATTCACGTGTTTTGTATGGCGACCCGAAGTTGGAATGTCCGTCAAGGGCACCATTACTCTGTCGTCACCCAGTCACGTATCACTATTGCTTTACGACACCTTTAATGCAGCTGTGTCTGCGCCGCACATTCCAGCGGATGCATGGGAATTTGTGCATTATAGCGATGTGGGCGAGTCTCAGCGTCAGGATGCAAAAGACCGCAGCGTCGGTTTCTGGCAGAACAAAGAGACGGGACAACGCCTTGGTGGACAAGACAATACCCTTACTTTTTGTGTGATCAGCATGACTGTGGCGAATCAAATGCTCTCACTCCACGGAAGTTTGCTCAGTGACCCATTCAGTGTTCCACCACCGCAGCCAGGTACCATGTCGTTTGACCAAGCCATCGGATCTACAGAGCCCATGGAGGAAGAGAAGACGGAGGAAACGGCACCGAAACCTCGCCGGGTGCGTTGGGAAGACTCGGATGAAGAGGCTGAGGAGGTGGTGCAACAAGCAGCAGTGGCAGATGATGCTGTAGATGACCACCAAGCCGAGGCACAAGACGAGGAGGATGCACCGCTTGTGGAGGCGCCTACCCAGTCTAGTGAGGCGCCGAAGGAAGCTGACTCGGACAAGAAGGAGAAGAAAGAGAAGAAAAAGGACAAGAAGAGCAGCAAGAAGCGCGACAGAGATGCTGAAGGTGGATCTAAGAAGAAGAAAAAGAGGCACTCGGAGTGATGTCTCGCTCGACCATGTATCATAGCTTACGTACGGACGTATGTGGAAATCGGTCCATTTTTTTAAAGTCTGGCCACCTATGAGCGACGACGCTCCTACAGACCCTGAATAAATTGGCGCAGCTGCGCTTCTGGTAGCACGCCAACAAATTGAGAGACAGGTCGGCCATCCTTGAAGGCGATCACGGTAGGCATGGCACGAACACCGTACTTTTGGGCTGCGCCGATCTCGTGATCAACGTCCATAGTGACAAGATCAATGTCCTTGCCGCCCACCAGGTCTGGTGAGCTGGCAAGCTTGTGCAGCACAGGACTCAGCATCTTACACGGACCACACCATTCAGCCACAAAGTCTACGAGCAGCGGCTTGGCGCTTTGTTCCTGTAAGAGCTGGGCTAGACGCTCGCCTGAGATGTTTTCTTCAATACGACGGCGTACTATCGACGTCGAGAAAGCACGAACGCTTGGTGGCGCCCGCATGACAGCCCGCAGCGGCGCACGTAGGGCAGCTGATGCACGGACAGTGGGGATCATGATGGTGGATGGGAAATAAACGTAAGCGTGGCTTGGACAGACCCAATCCCAGGGTCGCATCGACGCCCACACACAGGGCCAAGCCTTTTTTCACATTCTATATTCGGCCACCACTTCAGCCCACGCCGCGCCCAGCGTGGACGAGCCACGATGTCTCGTGCGACTGCGGACACAGTCGATGCACCATCAAAAGAAATAACGTCATGGAACTGGAAAAGCACGATCCAAGGGGCCGTTAGGCGGGTGATCGAAAGTGTAGCGTCGTCGCACCCGCCATGGATTCCCGATAATACATGCACCGCTGCTATTAGCGTGCTTTTTGAAGCGCTCCAGCACGATCGAGACCATGTTATGGATGCCCTGCTGAATGGATTAAAGGGCATTGAGCTTCCTGTATCGCTGAGTACGATGGATTCTCGGCTGCGCCTGCATCAGGCGCTGTGCATGACCCGCGTCATTTCGTCGTGCGTCTTTCACGATTGGCTCTCGTATCAGACAGAGGAGATATTGTCGACACCCTTCGGGGCATGGAAGGATCCCCCTCGCATGGCTGACTCGACTGCTCGTCAGTTCGTATCGACGGTGTCGAAACACTTTGCGCAACTCGTGGGGTATCGAGAACTGTCCATCTCGCAGCAGTCAGATGGACATGCCAGCAGCTTTAAGGATGACAAGCTGCGCTCCTTCACATTCTTGTCACGCGATACTAACAGCAACGTACGAGAATACGACTGCTTGTACGCCATGCTGGATGCGCATCTCGGCATGTACACCGCCAGTGCGTCGCCTGAGGCGTACTTTGTGCTTGACGCGCACTTTCCTCCATATCGCGCGCCGTTCAAACTCACGCCGACTGGTGTGTCCTACACGGCGACCCTGTGGCATACGCCGGCTGATGCCCTGGATGCGTCTGAACACACTGTCGCCGCGTACCTGTACCGCGAGCTAGCGTACTTGATGCTGTACACGAGCTCCACCAACTGGGAGACGACTATGCACTGCATCGGTAGTCTGACCGATGCACGAACCAACGTGTCCCTGTACGAGTGTGTGCACTGGCGCTGGCCACAGCTGGAGGCGTTCCTGCGCCAGGTGATCCGTGAATTGCCCCTGATGCCCCGGTCCCACTTTGCCACGGCGGCTGTCATGTTGCGGCGAGTCGTGCACATGTGGACGCATTTCCATGATGACGAAAGGCATATGGTGTGTTCGAATGGCCTGCCTGATGTCACATCCCAGCTCTTTGATACCCTTTTCGCTCAGGCAGACTCGCTTTCGCGCCGCATCGTGCTGTGGCCGACTCTGGGTGCGTTGCTTGGCTTGTCACCCACGCCATATACTCCGACGCGCGTGTGGCGCGACGTGCACTCCAAAAAGTGGGCGTTCTCTGATGCCCTGCATCACCACCTCTCCCACTCGCGTCTCGGTTTCGCGGCGTGGTTCTCTGTCGTGATGATGCACAGCGTCAACGAGACGGGTGGTGCGCCTATCCCGGCTGCCATAACGTCCGGAGCATGTTCGCGCTTGGTGGAACACCTACACTCGTTTACTGCGAATGACGCCCGGCTCGGTGGTCTGCTCCTCGCGTCACAGGTGCGTCTTGGAAACATGGAAGAGGCGATGAATCTCGTGCATGCGTGCTTGTATGTGCGTCCATCGAACGTAGGCGTGCTTGTGGTCGTCCACGCGCTTCTGCTGCTCATCATCCGCGACATTGGGTCGTGGCGTGCGGTGTTATATCCACCGTGTGCTCCAGTGCTGCGACGTTCGATCCGCCATGGCGTCAGGGCCTGGTGTGTAGACAAGACACTGGACGACATGACGATGACGGCCATTCACGGCATCTTGTACGTCGCGCTTCTTGATCCAATGTCGGTCCTGACGCTCTTGCCGAACGAGCCCCTCGACCAATTGCAGCTGCCACGTGCACCGTCAGCGGCTCAGCTCGACACGCTTCTCCAGAAGGACTCGCGTGTCTCGCTTGTGCTGGCTTTCCTGCATGTGCCGATGGCCCGCATGCGCCTACACGCCGCCTCGAACGCTGCGATCATGCGACTCAGCGGCGACAAGCCTAATGTGGGTGTGCTCTCTCACTTTCCGTACGTGCCGATCACCATGTTGGAACAGCCCAGCACGCCCACGCCCGACATGGCATGCATTCTCCAGATGCTGGGACCCATCGACATTGACGTCGCGACCAATGCCGTGCAGCACGTCATGACGGCCAACTCGGAAAATGACCAACTGTACTGGCTTATTGCATTGCAGACATCCGTGTCTTGCTTGCTGCGCTTGCAGATCTCTGTGGAACGCAAAGTGGGTCCAGCGGCTGTGCTGTACGGCTTGTTCATGCCTAGCGTACTCAACGTGCAGGCGGCGCTCGATGCCACCATGTTACTAAGTCACTTGTACCCACTGCCCGAGCCTCTGCCGACCTTGGTCAAGTCCCGTCCCGATCTTGCGACCATCTGCCATGTCCTGCGCCATACGCCTGCTCCCAATCATTTCACGCAAATGGCATGGTCGGCTCTCTTGCGACTCTGGCTTACATGTCTGCCCAAGAGCCGTGCCAACCGTGTTAGCAAGTCGGACATGACACACATCGTGCACATTCTCGCGGCGGGAGCCCACATTGGGCTGCATGGCGTCATGATCAAAGGCGACATACCCTTCGTTCACATGGTCTCTGACATGCTTCTGCATTACCCCGACCTGCGTGACCTTGCCTTTGTGCTCTTGGATGCTGTGCCGGCTCCCATCTTGCCTCGCATGATCCTTCTCGCCCATACAGAGCTGCCTCGCAGCGAATCACACACCTTGTGGCTCCGTCTCCTGAAAGAATGCGTCCCACGCCTTTCCATCGACTCGGTGGATGCCACGACACTGCGTGCGATCGTCGATATGCTGTTGGCCTGCGCCATGTCGGTGACCACCATCTCGTCGCGCTTGACTGTGTGCGAAGTCACCGCCGTCTTGGCGCCATGCGAGCGACCTGAAATGGTGCATGCGCGTGCGCAGCTCGTGGACTGGATCCTGCCATGGACGATCGGCGATGGATCTCTGCGCCAAAAGGCACTTGAGTGCATTGTGCACATGTGCCGGGGTCTTACCGATGACATACCTCCGATGGTGCTCCGTATCGATGTATCGCGCGAGGCGGCTCTCTTTCGTCGCACCGCCCGTATTGTTGATCGTCTGATCCGCGCTGCGACATTCGGCAAGCTCATGGACGCGGGCGCTCAGGACGTGTCGCTCGCTGTGGTGGCATTAGAGCATGTGCTACGTCAAAACCTCGACTTTTTGTCGCACGAAGCCGTGACGCTCACAACGTCTCCGCTGCCGAGTGCCCGCATGGCGCTCATGCTTGCCATGGCGCGTCTGTTTTCGCATCCTGACTACGAGGCATTAGAACATGTGGCTGAAACGCCCAAGATGCTAATTCAGGACGCCTTGTTTCTTGATGAGGGCCGTTGGATTGCGCATTTGATTTGCACTGGCACAATTCATCATGCCCAGCTGATGGAAAAGGTTCTGACAGGTACCTGCACCACGGACAAGATGCATACTGTCCTGCAGCGCGTCTTGCAGACCAAGGTCGACGCCAGCACCGGTGATTTGCTGTGGCTTCGCACCAACTCAGCCGCCCTCATTTTTCTTACCGCCTATGCGCGTCGATTTACGCATGTCCACATCCAATCTATCGTACAGAGTCTCGTGACAGCCGTGTCGCAGTCGCCTCTTGAAGGATTTGATTGGACGAACACGACAGATCTGTCCGAGGAGCGTCTGCGTGCACAGCACATGGGTGAGATCCAACTCATTACGCTGCTGGGTGAGAAGCTGGAGGAATTCGCTCGCGCATTTCCTACCGAGATGCATTGGGTCAGCACGCGTCTGTATCAGGCCATTGCCCGTCGCTTCGGCGATGAAACGGCGTCGTTCTCGCTCGGCACATTCTTGTGCTTGCGCCTGCTGGGCCCGGCGATTGCTGCCCCAGAATCTGTGGCCGTGGAGCCGCCGCAGAGTGAGGCAGCGCGTCGCGCCTTGGTCTTTCTCAATAAGGTCCTCGTGGCGCTTCCACAGGGCGGATTTCCAGCGCATCGCGAGTCAAGGCTCACGATGCTCAACGACGTCATGACGCAGCGCAATATGACTCTGCGCCGCACTCTAGAAGAAACTGTGCAGTATGATGTACAAAACAGCAACATCAGCATGCCATCCGAGCATATACCGCAGCGCATCTGTCGCGAGCTGCGCAAACACATGCAACAGCTCGCATCGAAGGGTGATGCGAATGCGTCGACGCTGCTCCAGGTTCTACCGACACATCCATCGCTGCAGGAGCGCTTTGCTACGGCGCTCTGTGGCGAGTCTCGTGACGCCGTGTTCCAGTCGTTCATGGACATGTACTCTTCGTACGACACGCGTGCGCTGTCGAACCTATGCGTCGTTCGTCATGGCGAGGAGTACACGACGGTGTGCTTTTTCTACTCGCGCCTCGACCTGATCCGCGGCGACTTTACGACCCTGTCGTACTATATCTGCAGTGTGGCGTCCAAGTTCACACGCCCATGGATCCTCATCCTTGATATGACGGACTCCACGGAGCGAATGCTTGTCCAGAACCAGTACACGGCGTTCGTGTCGGCTATTCTCCCTGCCAAGGCCTTTGGCTTTCTGCACTCTGTTGTCATCGTGAATGGTGGTCTGGCGCTGCTTCGGCATGGCTGGATGGTCACAGAGGAGCCGTACGAAAACGGTTACATTGCGCGGCGCCACATGGACGGTGGCCCCCCTCTCAAGCTCGAGTGGGTGACGTCGGCGGAAGAGCTCCATGCACAGGCCAAGGACGTTCAGCTCTCGCTGGCGCCAGCGTCAACGCGCCTATTTTTCGCCAAGCCATCGTACGTATTGACGGACGTGAGCTGTGACGACGGGTTCTGCGCGCCGGTCTCTGCTACGCTCGTTCTTCTCAACGACTACATGTTGATCCGCAGCAAGCCCTTGGCGCATCAAGACGGCCCCCTGAAGCCACCGCGGTCTTGCGACATCATTCCTCTCTCGGACATGATCGTCACGTCCGATCACGTCTCGCGCCTGTGCATTCGTCGGTATTCATGCCCTGATTTGCTGTTTTTGAATACAATACACTGCGATGACCTCGAGCACAAATTGTACAGCCTGCGCATGGCGAACGGTGACTATGCTCGTGGACTGTACGCTCCTGTCCCACGCTCCAGCATCCGTGCTGTGTTTGTGGGCATGGGTCTCTTCTACCGCACGTCGACTGATGTGACGATGCGCTTTGCGGCAGATACGCTGCTTCGAGCTGCGGGTGTCTTTCATCAAGGCATCCAGCCGATGTTCATTCCCCCGAACCTACCGTCGATCGATATCCCTGTGCCGCTACGTGCGATGACATTGCGCACGGCGCTCGGCATCACGGCGTGTCTGGGCCGACAGCACGTGTTATTCAAGCGTGCTGAGCAGCTGCTTATGTCTGTGCCGCACAAACAGCTACCTCAGATCCTGCATCTCGGTCTCGTGCTGTGGATGACGCATCCTGAGCTGCGCACGGCCATCTTGCCGGCGCTCCATCTTTTGCGCACGCTGCCATCCACTGCGCATGAGCTGTTTTTGGACGTGTGCATAGACTTGACGCCCATGTGCATGTCGCCAGTCATGAATGCGATGCAAGATGCGATTATGACGGCGGCCGTTCCTCACCTGCTCGACATTATCTTGTCGCGTCTACACGAGACGTTTTGCTCACCTCGCAGACCGGGCCTGCTGCACCAAGTCCATGCCCTAGTCGCGCTGCTCGCTGTCCAGTGTCTCGTGCCAGATACACCGCTCCGAGCGCATGTGCCCGAAGTCATGTGCATTTTGCTCCTATTCCACCAGGACTCGCTCCCATCGTTCCACGTGGCCTCGTCGATGTCGTTCGTTCATACCCTTGTCATGTGGCCGGCGCCGGAGCTGGCGTCTCTGGCGAGCGAAAAGCTCAAGTCCACACTGTCTATCTCGTCGCTCGTCGAGCTCGTCAACAAGGCCGTGTTGACGCTCGCGGCCGATGCGGAGCAATGCGCCCAGTGGACATTGGCTATTGAGAACCAGATCCAACACATCGCCCTGTCGCGCGGCAGCCTCATGCAGTCGCGCGCGCTGCAGGTGCTTGGACATCTTTGCAATGCGTCGCAGTCGATCATGCATCGCCTCGGACTCGTGCTTCTTGAGTCGTTCCCACACGCGCCCATGACGGTGGATGCGGCTGCGATGTGCTTGTCCCGCGTGTTTTTGCCGGCTCAGGCCCCTACGCTCTTTTGGGCTGGCATGATTCTAATCGCCGTGGGCGTGCACAGCGGTGGCCTGCGACTTTGCTCGGCGGCACTGGACGCACTCGATTCGCATGCGTTTGCGGCCATTATGGAGGCACGCCGACGATTTGCCGCGGACGCGACGGCCTTGGATGAGGCGCTGGGCGTGTCGTTTGAGCGTGACTTTTCGTTCGCATGTGCGTCCCTTCTCCGACGGCCTCTTTGGGATGGGCATCCTTCGATCCAAGAACTGACTCGCTCGTTGATCGAGCGTCTTAATGCACTAGTACCGTGTGATGCCACCACAGGCGACAACAGGCGTGTATCTGGCCTGTCGCTCCTCCTCTTCCTATTTGACCCCAGTACCACCGACGCGTCGCAACTGCCCCCGCAATACTTTCCTTTGACAGACGACGACAAGATGGCCTCGAGTAAGATCCTGAGCGCCGCACTTGCGCGCTCCTTTTTGCCGCGCGCCTCTGATTCTCAGCTGCATCTCATGCTGCCCCTCCTAAGCGACGGACAGGCGCATGCCCTGCGAAAATCTGACGAGCCCATCCTGCCGGAGAACAATGTATCACCCCTTTCGCAGCTCGGGTTCTCCGGCCTCAAGTTCGATACGGGATCGGGTCCATACGCCGCGGAGTGTCGCTCTTGGCTGCAACACCTTGTCGAGCAATGGGCATAGTCATTGTATAGTTCTCCACGCATTTCATGTCCCTCATTCCGTCTCGCTTTCTGCCCGCCCGGGTGAGCGATGCCAGCGAGCAGGAGCTGGCCCAGGCGCTCGCTCAACTCCGCGCCGTGTACGCCATCGGCGTGCCGCGCGAGATGTGGGTGTGGGAAGGCGAGCACGCCGACGAGGATGAGGAGACAGATGACGCGTTCGAGGCACACTACGTGCGCACATGGCTCCATCGCCTCGTGCAGTATGGATGCACGCATGCCAAGGCCGCTGATCTCGTGGATGAGGCCGCCTCCGTGCTTGTGCATCTCGCGGGCCAGGCAGCATGCGGCGAGCGATGGTGCACCTACTATTTTTTTCTCACACCACACGCGCCACGACATTCGGACGAGGCGGTAGCGAGTGTGAGCATCTGCGATGGCGCATTTGTGGGAGATGCACTAGGCGTACGCACATGGGGCGCAGCGCCGTACCTGACACGCCGGCTGATCCAGCAGTACGCGAGCGCCGGCAAGCACATGCTGCCTCGGCGTGTCTTGGAGCTCGGCGCGGGCACAGGCCTCGTGGGTCTAGGTCTGGCGCAGTGGCTCGGAGCGCAGCGTGCTGATGCTCACATCACACTCACTGACTACGATGCGACAGTGCTTGCCAACCTGCGCAGGAACGCTGAGGCAAGTCACGGTCGCGCGGACGTCCGACACCTCGACTGGGAAACGGTGTATCGAGACATGCAAACAACATCCAGGTGCTATGATACATGGGCACAGGAAACACTACCACATGACAGCGATACATATCCTGCGCAATATGGCGGCGTCGACCGACACGAACAGTTTGACGTCCTCGTCGCCGCGGACTGTATCTATGATCCGCAGCACGCACTGTGGATCCATGCCGTGGCCGAGCGGCATCTTGTACGCCCCACAGCAGCGTATCCAAGCCCCCAACTGCACATGCTTGTGCCTGTACGACGCACGCATCTCGCTGAACTAGCGAGTGTGCACGCCGTCTTTTCAGAGTCTAGCCCGTTTCGCATCGCTCAGACCCACGTTATTCAGGGCCACGATGATTTCGGACCACCTTGCCTGTCTTCACAGAGCCCCCGAGCACGAAAAGGCAACCCAATTTCCTGCCAGCAGTTTGTCATCGAGTGGCGTCACGACTCGCCCTTCCACGCCTGAAGCCGCTGCTGCGAACCCTGAATCGCTGCATCGTCTACCTGGTCGTTGGGAACATCCGCTGACGACGAGTCGTCTGACGCACCAGCAGCGTGCAGCTTCATGTGGTGTACATGAATCCCCTGGGTAGGGATGGTGATGGGGGCATCCGAGGACGACTCGACATGGCTGCTGCCAGGCGTATTCCCATGTTTAGGTGCATTCGTATCAACATCCAATAGGTCACTGTCATAAGTCATACTGTGTACATACGTTCGAAGGCGCTGCAAAATTCGTTCCACCACAGGTTCGGGAAATAGGCAGGGATGATGCCGAGTCACAGGCCCACCCGGTGCCGACTCAGCCTGTTGCAGGAGCGGCGCACACTCGCTTGCCTCACGGCTCGGCGCCTCTTTTCTGCCCGTGCCCAGGCAGCAACCGCACCATGCACGAAGGACGTCCATGGTACAAGACAAGGGAGTCGATTTTTGGTGCTTAGCTAAACATTCTCTACAGGCGGCTGCATGACACGACGCAGCATCGGCTCCCTCACTTGCGTGCTTTTCAACTGATTGCCCAACGTAAGCCATCCGGGGCGCACATTGTGCAGTCGGCCAAACAATTCTAGCTTTCTACCACCAGGGCAGATGCGCTCAATCATAGTATAGAGCTCGTCGGGCTTGCGCGACGTCTCACGCGTTTGTGACACCATGACATTGGTGTTGAGTCCAGCATGCGTCCATAGACAAGGTGGCGGTGCCTGTGCACCCTTCTTAGGCTCACGCATAGCCACGAGGCAGTGCTCTTTCGAGTGATTCAGCCAGTGGCCCGTTCGTCCGGTGCGCACGAGCCGGTCCATTTGGTTCGTCTTGATCCATATGAGCTCGTCCACACGAACATAGCCCCAGCGCTTAAGCAGAAACCGACCCAGCTCCATAGCTCTCCCTGTGACCCACAGGAACAAGAGGCCCTCGTCTTGCAGCACAGGAATGTCAAGAGCGTACATGTCCTCATCAGAGAGCGTGCCGTAGGGCAGCGACATGTGAATATCCCACGGCGGATCGATCAAGATCACGTCAAACTTGCCTAGTGAAGACAAATCAAACGTACGCACATCGCAGTCAATCCATTGTGCTTCTTGCGACAATGTGGGCACACCATCCCAATGCATCTTGCGTAGCCAAGCATCCAGTCCAAAACGTTCAAGCTGACGCGTTGGTTCCAGGCACGCAGCATAACGTGCATATTCAGAGTCAGACGCATATGATTCTGGGCCTGCACATCGCCACACGAACGGCTCATGTGGCGGCGACGTGTCAAGTTCATAATGCAAATACTTGCACGTACTTTTTCGGTGACACGAGCTCAGGTATCCACAGTGGCCCAATGCAACGTTTGTATGCGGGTAAATTGTGGGCTTAAAATGCAGTCTGTCACAACATCCATGCAGCCCAAGACCAGAGCGCGCTTGGTTGCAGTCGTACCGCGTGATATGCTGACACAATGGCTGAAATCGGTTATCCGTACTTTGAAACTGATGGTATCAACATAAATTCACATACCATTCGCATAAGCAGCCGCTGCTTCCCTGTCGGGTGCGACAAGTACCTTTGCGCTATCTCTGCCGCTGCACGCGCATTGGTGTCCCCGTCCATGCCATGCAGCCTCAGAGCTAGGCACCAGATCGGTGGTGGAGGTAACACATTCGTGGGCCCCGTTCTCTCCCTGACGGTGCCTGTCGATGAGCGACTCGAGCTTGCGTCAGATCTGCGCTGATGCAACGCGGGCCTTCCTCCAGAAGAACTATGCTCAATGTCTTCTTGAAATTCAAAAGGGTATGAGCATGCATTACTCAATCCCCGGCTCAGACGCATGGCTGGAACAGCTGCTTGTCTTGCGCTTCACAGTGGTGCACAGTGTCTATGTGAGCACCTCGGAACGCACACGAGTGCTGGATGCACTCAGTCGCGAAACATCTATCATCAAGCTTTTTTCTATGCCACCCAGTCACTTGTACGCGACCCTGTGGTACGAGTGTTTGTACACCATGTCTCATTTGCCCATTCCTGACGCTTGTCCTTCGACACTTGAAACGTCTGACGACATTTGTACTATGATTCTTCGTCTCCCCGCTCCTTTGATTTCATCTGCGATTCTCATGGCTTTGCGGATGGATACATACGCTGACACGACGCAGCGGAAAGGGACCCCGTCGTCTTGTGCGCGCCAAACATGTGAATGTTTTTTTGCTGCTACCCTGCACCAAGACGAACATCATTTTGATCTGAACACGTATGAAAAAATCCTTCGACTCTATGTACTCCAGGTGTTAGGCACGCATCTGGGCGAATGGGACCACGCTCGTCATGTTATCCAGGACTGCGTTTTGCCTACACAATCCAAAACAGCCGTTCTTAATGATCTCGAAAAATTACATAAAGAGCTGGATTTGCGCGTTCTACGAGAATCTGATGTGCTTCGCCATGCCCAGCAGCAGTATGCCGATGAAATGGCCCGACGGTCGTCTACCAAGGCCAAAGATACCCCCACGTTTCAGGACCAAGATGCCGTCGCGATAAAAGATGAACCAATAGCCTCAGCGAAGCTTCAACGAACGTCTAGCATCCATGGTCGAGAAAAGAAAAATACGTCCACCCCTACGTCGGAACTCATGGAGCAAGGCGACACGCATGCCATGAAACGCTCCCATCTCCAGTCCTATTTGCAACGGCGATCCCTATCTGAGTCATCCTCAGAACTTTCAAGACCTCGGCCTGTTAATGCTTCATATTTGCTCCGCATTTTATCGTCATCTCTAACTCGGCAAAGCGTCGTGTCCGTCATCGTGCTTCTGGCTACCGTCTTGCTGGCCTTCCTTTCGAAAAAACGAGGACTTTTGACGACACCAAATGGTGCTTCTTGGTCGCAGCGACTATGGGAAACGTTTCGAATGGCTACACAAGTTACCTACTTGTAGAACGCTATAGATGCATGAGCTGGCTGTTTGGACCACCCAAGTCCCTTGCCCTCTGAAAAAGCTAGGAAGCTATGTGTCGGGTGCGGCCCGGTGTTTGATAAGCATATGGACCTAGTCCGGTTCGTCACAACGATTGGCTTTTCATGGGAAAAGCGAATGAATAAGCAAGCGCGCCTGGCATATGGCATTCGCGTGTCAGATTCTATTCTACGTACCGTCAACGGCGTTTGTTCTTTGGTCGTACGTAGGTTGCGTACGTCTGGGAATAGTAGACGCCGTCCTGCTAAAAGGGCCTGTTTTCACACCATGAATCATATTACATTCCCACGCCGTCTCATTTTCTCACGGCAAGTGCTGTTTACGGCTTGCATGTGTATGCTGTTTTGGGCAACATTCGCGGCAGCACAGGACCCCCCTGAAGACGAAAATGATATTGACGACACTCGCGACACTCTGCAGGAAGTTGAGCAACCGTTCATTTCAGCCTCCATTGCGTTCGTGGCTGCATGCGGATCTATTTTCGTCGTGGCAGTCGTTCTTGGTCTGATACTCAAATTCACGAATCCCCCTCGGCTTGAGGCCTTCCATCCTTCTCATGGCGCCCTTCTTGGGCAACGTGCAAGGAGGCATGGCCAGCAAGTGCGATCATCACAGGCAGATATGTCCAAGTCTACGGTAAATTTGCTGCACCAGATGCCGCCTGCCGCCGTCTCTTCTCAGAACCTGAGCGCGAGCGATCCTTTCGAGGGGGGCGAGCCTGTGAACCAGGTAGCGACTACGTCGCGATATATGCAGCCTGGAGTGCCTCAGGCAGGCGCAACGATGGACCTTCAACCAGCTGCGGTAAGCGATTCAACTGGGCAATCTCGGAGGAAACATAGGCCGCGCGCCCTACCACAGCCTCCTATTACGACGACGCATCCTGGCAACAGCTTTCAAGCAGGAGGCGCTTATTATCAAAACGCCTATGCAGGCTCTTCGAATGTGGGCATGGGCTACACCACGGACTATGATTTACCGTATGGCTACGGCAAGCATTGGGACACCCAGGCTGGCTACTCAAACGCCCTGCCCTATTCTACTCATTATCAATCGAGTGGTCCACCGAATGAAGTGTCTCCATTCGATGCATATACGGTTTCGCCTGCTGTAACGCAGCCATTTGGATCATCATATCGTACTCCCAATGGGTATGCACCGCTTCCAGATGTTTCGAATAACTATGCTTCGATGCCCGAGTATTATTACAATGCTGGAATCGCACCCAATTCAACTTCTCTCAGGCACAAGAATAGTGGGGCTAGCGTGCATCGTGTTGACAGTGTCAGCGCGGGTGACCACCGTCGCCACAGCCAACGCGGTAAGAATGGTACAAAGTCCCGCGCGAGCTCTCATGCTGCGCCGTCAAAGCGGTATAGCAATACCGCCTACCAACCTCCCTCGACTGCTGCACAATACGCATCAAATTACCAGACCTCGTATCCTTACACGGACGGGTCGTACGCAGATGGCTATGCCTCGCATGCAATGCCGGCCTATGATTACGGCGATAACGCCACCTATCACCAGAACTACGCATCATATCCGCTGCGTGAAGAATACAAATACTCTACCCCTTACACTGCATGGGACTCGTACAAATCCCCGTATTAACAGAATGCTGACCCATCTTTATCCCGGAATACTTATAAGGGCGCATACGCCACGCCCGCACAATAGTCCCGGTTGTTCTTCTCGCGCACCTTGTCAATTGCTCCATCTCTTGTATCGCCCATGCTTCTCAACACTCCTTACTAAGCAAATATTTGTGTCTGTCTTTTTCCTTGTGCTTCCCCTTGGCCCTTTGTAGAGACCCTAGCTAGGAACATGAACTGTTTACACGTGATGATCAAGAACTTGAACCCGATCATCGAGATAGACAGGGCATTGGTCAGTCGCACGCTTTGATGTGTTCTAGTCACGAATGCTGGCTCCGTTCTGTCCATCATCATGGCGTAGAACAATACCACCCGATTTACCCATGCTCTTTCCTTCTCCAATTTCGACTATAGACGCGCATGATGAGCTGCATTCGGATGAGCTGATGCGCTACAAGCCACTTGGTCATTGCTGTGACATTCTCACTTCATTGCCGCTGGACATAGCGCGGTACATACTATCTCAGCTTCCGCTGAGGGGAGTGTTGAATGCATCACTGGTATCGCATGCATGGAACCAAATTGTATCCGATGCCATTCTGTGGCGTCTCCTGTTCGAGCGTAAAGAAAAATGGCATATATGCACTGATCTCCTTCCTCGATTGCCCCATATACCCTACAAAGACCCAACATTGCCTTTTGTGGACTGGAAGTCAGTGTACATGAATCGACTTGAGCTTGATCGACGTTGGTATACTCTCAAGACGAAACCACGCGGAGACAGCATTGCTATACCGTTTCAGCCTAGCAAAGTTCCATTAGAAGGACATACGAACAGCGTATACTGCGCCTGTATTTCTTCACCAACAGCTACTTCACCGCATGTCTACGTGTTTTCTGGTTCCCGTGACAATAATGTTTGTATTTGGGACAGTGAGACAGGCCGCTGTTTGGCTTCTCTCCACGGGCATCAGGGTAGTGTGCTGAGCATGTCCTACCGTGATGGAGTTCTTTTAACTGGAAGCTCGGATAATACGGCTTGTTTGTGGGAATGCTCCAATTTCTCTGATGGACCTGTTTTCCATATGACGAGGGCGTTGCGCGGTCATAACGGAGGCGTACTCTCTGTATGCTTTGACGATACGTGGATCGTCACTGGCAGTCGAGATGCGACTGTGCGCGTTTGGCGCCGTATGGATGGCCAACTCGTACACACATTTTATTCGCATGGTGCATGTGTGAATGCATGCAGCCTGGATCGTGGACGTGTCGCGAGTGCCGCAAGCAACGGCACCGCATTCGTTTGGGATGTGGCTACTGGTGCAATTATACAGAATTGGGAAGGTGTCCGACGTGGAATTGCATCCATTCAGCTACATGACTCGATTGGTTTTACCGGCAGCAGTGATTCTTGCATTCGCTTGTGGCGAGTCAGTGACAATGCATGCCTCCTAAAATTTTTCGCACACGAGCAGCTAGTGCGTTCCTTATGCTATGATCAACGCCGTGAATTACTTGTGAGTGGCGGTTGGGACGGCATGGCTCGTGTGTGGGATATGTCGCCTACCTTGGCCCACATTCATGATACCCATCCAACTACCCCCATACCTACCCCGCGCCTATTGTTTGAGCTACGCGTACCCCATACGCGTGTGTTTGATGTAGCGCTAGATGTATCTCACATCATTGTCGCTTGTGAAAACCACACATTGTGGATGATGAATTTTGGCAGCCCAGAGCTTGACGCGCATGTATACGCATGAAATAGTCTTCTTTATTCACACTTGCTTCCCCGCCTAGTCAGGCCTGTCATTTGTTACGAGTGCCTCTCAGCTGTGCCCGTGCAACTGTGCTTGCTATAATTTGATTGGCTTAATCGGGTACTAGGTATTGTCTGCCATCGAGCCCATTCTCGCTTACCGTCATATCCACCAATTGTCAAACAGGTACTGGCACAAACAAATATGTCGGGTGCAAGGTGGGCAGGCAATGATCCATCCATCTCGCCTGCTACGGCACAAAAGAGTGGCCAGGGACTCTGGCCAAAATTAGGCTTTTTTAGGAAGCAGCAAGACGTGCGCTTGTCGCAATTCGTTGACCCTCAAATTATTCAGGAGGGACCTAGCTCTGCTGATAACTCGCGTCTCGACGTAATTGATCAACTCGATATTTCGGGTCTAACAGGCGGCTCTCGTACGTATTCTATGCTTATTTTTTTCACCAGTGTTTCACCACGATTCTCCGTATGACGCTTGTTCACCACAATTCAACCGGGGGAATAACCGGAAGGCTCCTATCAACGCCTTTGATCGTTCTGAAGATCCTATCACGAATGCCCTGCTTGAACATCATAGGATGCGCGAAGAAGGACAAATGCATGAGACCCCGGCTGATCTACCGAATGGCCAGGAAGACTATGAATCGCGTGACCCATATGCTGTACCGCAGGGCATGGGTTACGACGGTCCCACAGATGCTGACAATCCTAACAGTGAATATTTTGGTGTGGCCACAGAACCGTGGCAGGAGTTTTCTAATCCTATAACGTCCGCACATAATGCCAGTCGATCAAAAAACCCTACTGGTGGCACAAAAGCAGAGAATCAATTCGGGGACATGGAGGCCATTCTTCGTGGTGGCCGTCGGTCAGAGCCACGCGTGCCGGCGTATGAGTCGGTGTCTCAAACTTCTGCTTCGCAGGTTGAGCCAGAAACAACCAAATATAACTACCGGGAAGGTCGAAGACCATCCTTATTCAGAAGTCGCTCCATGTCGCGCTCCAAAAGCCTCGCCTCTCGTTTTCGCCGCCATCATGCCGAACCTGAGCCATTGCGTCAAGAACCGCCAGCCCAGGTAGCATCACATGTGCCAACACAGCAATTACAGCCTGCTACATTGGGACAACCTGACTCCTTGATGAACCAGGGCCTAGCACCACCCATAAGCGGTGCATCAAACCCTGCACCCACCACTACTGCTCTGTACAACCAAATTGAAGCCGGCAGGTACCATGATGCATCTTCCCTCAATATGAAAGGCGATACTTCAAATGTAGCCACAGGCATAGCTCAGTCGAGCTACATGGATGAACCTGCCTATGTGTACGGCTCAGCATACACGCGCTCGTCGCGACGACATTATACAGAAGCACCTGAGCCGCCTCCTAAGCAGACTGGCTTGTCGGACGAACCGTCTAGTATGGCGCAGACGAATGACCAATCGCTTTTGAATGCCGAAGCTGGGAAGGCCAACCGCGCTCCCACAGGGCCCGCAGGTTCGGATCCCCTACGTCGTGGACTACGTCGCTTAGCATCTATCGGCCGCTCAAGATCTCGGCGCTCGCCATAGACTAATCTACATATGCGATTCGCCGCAATTTCACAGTGCATCAATGATTGCTAATAGCATTCTTTCATGCGAGCAAATAGTTCATCTACTAAGAACACAACGTCTAGGAGCCAGAGCGAACCGATTTATGCTTTAGACTTCTGCGCCTTGAGCACAGCGTCAAGCTTAGTAGCAAGCATAATGTTGCCCTTCACCTTGAGCTTACCCGACATGAAAGCCTTCTGGCCGTTGAGCTTGCCGTCAGCCAGGTCGGCGAATGTGTCATCACCCAGGTTGATAATGCAGTCAGCCTTGCCTTTAGCAGGTCCCTCGTAGACAGTGGCATCCTTTTTCAGGTCGATAGTCTGGACAAGTTCCTTGCCGCCAGCGTTCTTCACGTGAAACTCAAAGACAGCGTTGGTCTGTATGTTAGCGTGACAACAAGGCATATCAACATACTTTCTTCTGAAGATTCTTCCTTTCGTTTTCTGGGAAACCGGCAAGGCCTTCCTGAATCTGCTTGAAGATAGCGGTTGATTTGAAGTCACTCATAATGCAACGTAACTGATGGTCGGGAAAAGAGGTATTGAAAGTGTCGGCTGTAGCAACTCGAACCAGCTCTGCTCGCACAGCTAATCCGGGGTGAATCTGCCCAATCAAAGGATATTCTCTGTTACCACAGCTGCGGACCTGGCCCGGATACGCTTAGAAAAGGCTTTCGCCCGAACCGGTCAGGCATGGATGTGGAGAACTATATGCGAGCAGTGTTGGGGTAATGCAGCATGCTGAGTTAATATGCTTGTCGAGGAGCACTGGATTTATTGAACTACGTAAGGATCTGTAGGGAGGACGGGTAAGGCACTCGACCGCTAAGGCTGCGCAAGGAAGGGATTGTTCTGTACCGAGATGGGACTTGAAGTAGCCGCAGAGCTTGTGTTCAATTGTGTGTCGAAGTTCAAGTCTAGGGCCCAAGAGTCCTCATCTAGGCCTAAAGATAGACGCTTTTCTTCCGCAGATAGAGGAGGCAAGGAGGAAGGAGCATCCACAATGGAATTGACCGTGTTGTGATTCTGCATCAATTTCTCCTCATCAGTTCGCGATGCAGGTGATTGCTGTGCTGGCACTGATTCTGTGACTGGTGCCTCACTGGAAGGGTTTACGACTGGCTCCAACGTAGCAGCATCATGATTGGCTTCGTGTATCTGTGCATCATCTGCTGTAGAGTGAGGCATAGTGTGCTGTCCGGGTTCATTGGTATGCGTGACAGGCGACAAACCGGATTGATTATTGAAACCTTTTTCGTTTCGCTCTTGCATGTTTTCACGCACTGGCGTCATATTGCTGATGCTGTGGGTTCGGCGCCGTGAGCGCATCATAGACTCGTTGCGCCTTATCTCTGTCTCAACAGGCGTGGGCTCTTCATTTACTCTACGCATAGGTAGTATACCGTTGGAGGCCTTGTGTGAGAGCGAGGGGCGAACAGGATCCACATCCGAGGCACGCTTCTTAAAGAGAAAGCCCAGAGGCGTTTTGCTGTCTTGCGTCTCTTTCAGCGGCGATTGACTCTGCGATTGGGAATGGCGACCAGGCGTTGGGTGCGAAGAAACTGCTGGGGAGTAGTACGCACTTGGTACATCGCGGTTCATGCGGCGCATAGGTGCCGTGGGTCTCTCCCCAGAGTCAAAGTGCGATGATGTCATGTCTGTTTCGGTTGTCGAGCACGCATGGCCTCGCACATTACGAGGACGCAAGCGGTCGCGAATATTCCAACGCTGCTTGTTCGAGGGATCATGGATAGGTTCCGACTTTGGCGTGTCCAAGAGGCGCTTGGACTTGTTGCCAGACCAGACAGACTTGAAGAACCGGCTTGCCTTGTTTTTAAGCGTGCGATTCATATCTTCAGTTGAAGCATGTTGCGGGATGGCTGAGGTGGCCGGCATTTGGGGAGCAGTTGTGCGTTGAGCCTTGGGTCTGATGGGTGGGGTCTCCTCAATACCAGCAGGATGCGATACGGGCTTTGCTTGCTCGTGCTCTGGTTGGGTACCGACATGACTTGTGCCAGAGATCCCAAGGCCATCATAAGAATTTTCGATCTGGGCTTTACCAGCATCTAGCTCTTTAGACATTTGATTTGAGTTCTCCAGCGCCGTCTTTTCATGCGGGTTGAACGAATACATGCTGTGATGGGTAGTGCGCATCTCAGGCACACATGAAAAATCAACGGGCGAGGATGACTTTTCGAAGTCTTCACCCTCAGGGCTTCTTGCACCAGGGCTGTACACACTCTTAGATTCGTCCTGTACATTCACCGGCACTTGCTCGGTCGCGCCATGAGCAGTTTCTTCTCCGAAGCAGTTGGCAGCCTGTCCATCCTGCTTATGATTATGTGTTGACTCTTTCGACATATTTGAAGCTGGATCATCGCCCATAGTTTCGCCTTGCTGTCCATCTAGAGCGTGCGCTGGCTGCTCCGTGGAGCGACGTTCTCCCTCTAAGGCAGGTGTATTGCTCGTGATCCTAGTCACTTTCGTGGCGCGCAAGGAAGATTGTGGCTCCATATGTTCACGAAGTAAAGCACGCTCAAAGTCGTCGAAGCCCATAGTGGTCTCTTGCGGAAATGACGCCTCGGTGGGGGCCCTGTCCGTGGGAGCGTGCTCTACAAATGCTTTCTGGGCTGTAGTTTTCTCCGTCGATTGAGTGGCCTCATTTTTTTCGATAGATGATGCTTGATCAGGATAAGCCGCTTCTGCAGATGACGCATTTTCGACAGGTAGCGTTTCCTTAGTAGCATTTTCTGTCGGCTGAATCGTGTCGTGAGTCCACTCAGATAAATCTTCTGTGGGCTGCGCATGCTGCTGGGTCGGCTGAACAAGATTGATGTCTTGCTGCTGTACAGGCTGCGAAGCGAAATGAGTCTCTTCAGGGAGCGGGGAATATTCTTGCATACTTCCCACAGTACTCGATGGCCCCACTGACCGGCTCAGCGGTGCGGAAAATGTACCGGAGGATCGAGAAGCAGCCAGTTCACCATACATTCCGCTACCGTGTCCTTCACTTTCATCATTCTCTGACTCAAATTCAGTCATGCTACTTTGCAAAAAATGAGCGTGTCCTCCCATGATGGTAACATCTTCTGTCTTTTCCCATGGGAAGCTAATACCCAAGTACGGATTAAGAGGCACGGCGCTCATCGTACCTTATCCTTCGGCTGAGCTTGCAAAAGTTGTCAGGCGTGTATGCGTCAATGCGGTAAGGAGAAAGATGACACCCGCATCTGTTTCGCGATGCACAACTTATGCTGGGTCGTGGAGTTTCATTAAACGCTTGTGCCTCGTTGCGTGTGGTACATAGAAGTTACTGGGCGCGCAGGTGCGCCTAAGTGGAGCAAACCGCGAGCCCTCCACTCCTGGGGGTTTTGGTCACAGGAGAGGGCCGTGGGCACGTATCGGTTGTGGGTGGCAGAGGCATCCAGAGCGCAGGCCATGCAGCAGCCGCGGTCCAAAGTGTCGTGGTCAGCAGCCATCTTCTCTATTTCACATACTGTTCTCGGATCTCTGGCATTTATTGTAGCACTCCTGACTTGTCTATCGCTGCATTATCGTCGCGTCGTCAGGAACCATGTTGCTGGCTACCCGGAAGAGTGGTGGCCATCGGTGAGTGCAACGATTGGAGACTGGTTTCCTGAGCGCAATATTTTCCAGATCCTCTGTGCTGCTACTGCCGGATTTCGACTTGCCATGATTGGTCTGTGTGGCGCACTTGCGTCGTACTCGTACAACCGTCCGTTAGGTGGTACCCTGCTAGGTGCCACTGGTGTTTTGCGTACATTCTCATGTGGCGGATGGATTTTCGTGACATCGACAGATCACTCACTCGTTCATGATATCATGATGGGTGTGTATATCGGTTTGACACCCATCTGGATGGGTCTGTGTTTGACACAGCTTGAGCCGCGTGTGAAAAGTGAGGCATACCGACGGGCCCAAACCCTTCGCACCGTATCGGCATTTCTTTTCTACGCCTGTACGCCTCTTATGGTGTATTTTTATCGCAAGCATCGCATCGATCGCATCCCTGGCATGTATTCACGCTACGCTTTGCTTGAATGGACTCTGGTGGCCATGGACGTCCTGTTTGATTCAGCGAGTGCGTGGGATCTCTCCGTGATCCAGGGTGAGGTATCTTTCCCCCTTATCAAGCACGAAAAGAGCGCAGCAGCTCCGAAAAATCAATCTTCTCCCGTTTGGCCTTGGACTGTGTCGCAGGCATTTTTGGCATTTACGGCATGGTCGACATGGTTCGGTCTCATCCCCACCATCTTTTATTTTAGCGTGTCGAACATGGCTGCTGAGGGCGTGGAGCTTTTCGTTCTGTCCCAATGCGTCGGTATTGCTCTTGTGGCTATGACGCCTATTGAACGGCTTGTCCGCGGCACACATGCCATGTCTATTCGGCATCCTCACCCATGGATCCTCGTAAGTGGTTGGGTCGCCTCGTTGTGTGGCGGTATAGCCTCATATGCTCTTCAAAGTGCTTCAATGCGCCTCACTGCGAGTGCCGGGGCCTGTGCGTTGCTGGCTGTGCTGACCGCCGTCGATTGGTCACATGCGTGGGAAACAGGGCGCTTGAACGAATGCGTCGCAATATGGCTCGTGGGCTTGGTGGGAGCTTTGGTGGCGCGGTACGCCAACCATGCGAATCTGCCTACATGGGTATTCATGGATGCTACGAATGGCGGAAGGCATGTACTGGTACTGAGCATCGCGATTGTGTGTCTCGTTCCCCTCGTGGTACCATCGCTGCGCCAGTTACCTACGCCTCATGTGCGCCGCTCACCTTCGTCATTCGGGTCATTTATATTGGCGTCTGTTGCCCTTGGAACCTGGCTGATCGAGATACAAACGCTTCTCAGTGACTCGGGGACACTAATTGCATTCACCTGGGCAGGTTATCCGGTCCGAGGTCCACAGGCTGTGCCTCATGGCATGTGGGTCGTGAGTGCCATGGCTGTGAGTGTGACTCTCTCGATGTGGTATCCGTACACTGGATCCAGTGTGCTGGCTATTGCCCTGCATGCCTTGGGTGTATATATCGTACTGGTATATGATCATTGGCTGGGCTTTGCAGGTGGTCTGTGCATCGCTTTGACCCTGCCTGCCATGGCTATGCCCCTGTTCCACAGCGCCCTTGCACATCATCCTCTGCGTGCTATGGGCGTTGCATGGCTCACTGCTACGTTTTTGGCCTTCCTGGGTGTGCTTACGACAGCTTATGCCTTTTTGCCAGGTGCCTATGTTATGCGGGAGCACACGGGCGCCCTGTTGGGCATTGAGACAGCGATCCTGTCGTGGGGTCTGTGGCATGCGCGCCGTGAAGGGGTGCGTGCTAGAATCGCACATGCAACGGGAGCTCGTTCTCGTCGTGCTATGCGCACCTTGACTGCCCTGCTGGTGGCTTTGGTCGGTGCGGCGAGTGTCGTGCCGCTTGTCCGATACGTGCCACCCTCGTCCATCACGCCGCATCACACTCCAGATCGCATACTTACCGCAGGAATTTGGACGGTTCACTTTGGATTCGACCAGCTGATGCGTGACAGTACCCGGCGCATGTCCTCGATCCTTCGTACCATGGAACTTGACATTGTGGGCCTGCTGGAAACTGACCTCCACCGCCCAGCCTTTGGCAATCGTGACCTGACCCAGTGGTTGGCCCAGGATCTTCACATGTATGCAGACCTAGGGCCGAGTCCTAAGAAGCATACGTGGGGCGCTGTGTTGCTGTCCAAGTTTCCGATTATCAACAGCACCCACCACCTCCTTCCTTCGCCGCATGGAGAGTTAGCTCCAGCCATTCATGCTGTGCTGGATATTTGGGGTGTGCCCACGCATGTTGTCGTCTCCCACAATGGCCAGTTCGAAGATAAGCTGGATCGAGAGCTCCAGACTAAAGCTATTGCGCGTATTTTGAGCGATGCATACCCACATCCAGCCATCTTCCTTGGCTACGTTGTCACTAAGCCGCATGCACCGCGGCCCGAGCCATATGACATTTTGTTCTCTGATGGTTTGATCTTCGACGTGGATCCTGACGATAAAGATCGATGGTGTCAGTACCTCGGCTTCCGCGGCCTAGAGCGCGTAGGCTATGCTCGTGTGTCGCGTTACACGGTAACAGACACCGAGCTGCAGACATTCAAGCTCGCTGTGCCGGATAGGCTCGAGCCAAATCGTGACGTGCGTCCCTTCCGCGTCTCTGGTAGACACTTCAAGCCTGCGGCGTGGACATACCCCCTATCGCTCGTCCGGCCAGGTGTCCGTGTGAATGAAACCCACAAGTACTCACCCTACATTTACCCACAATACTTTGAGTTCGAGGCCAGGCACTAAAGGACCTATGGTTGCTGCTGTTGCAGCTTTTCACGCCGCCTACTGCGCCGCGCGGCACGATACAATGCACGCTTTTTGTTGCGTTCCAGTGTGCCCACACCCATGTATGAATCGGCGCCGACAGACACAATGCGCATCGGTGCGCGTCCTTCGCGAGAAGCCTCGACCGTGCGGTCGTGGTCGGGTCGATTCGGCGCGCCTGTGGGGATGTGCCGCATCACTTCACGACGGTTTCGATTCGCAGCTTTGAGAGCTTCAGCTAGCGGGGATGTGTATGTGGATGGCGTCGTGCTCTCATTTCGCTCTTCGTATGGCGCTCCTCGTGGTGAGTGTGGTGCTGTGGCAGGCACAGGCTGCGACTCGGCGAGGAAGGATGGGCGCGAGCCCAGCAGACGCTCCATATGTCGTTGCAGTTCTGTCTGCAGTGGCTTGCCCTGCTTGTGTAAGCTCATGTATTTACGCATGCGTGTGTGTGTGTGCTCAGTGTGTAGGGTGTAATCTAACCATGACAGTGTCTTCAAGACTAATCGATGGATACGCATCATTGCACACGTACAAGCAACGTACCTCTTGTGTATAAACATCCTCGAGCGCCTTGAGACGCAAAATCGCCTCCGTACGTTCGAGGCTGATCCGGAACTTGGACGACAGCGAGCGTACCGTCCACTGCTGCGGCGATTGTGTGTGCAGACGCCACATGTCATCACGCACGCTTTGGTGCACTGGTGGTGGTGGATGGAAAAAGGGGTTTTGAGGGAATGGCGTCTCGCCCAGCCAGTGTGGACCACGACGCGGCTTGGGGAAGCGATAGGCCTGCGCACCACTCTTGAGCCACTGGCGGTATGGCGGCAGCGGCACGCTCGTAAGAGTCGGTCGCGGACGTGGGTCACTCCTGCCACCTCCTGCAGTCCGACCGCCCTTGCGCGCGGTTTGTTCACGCGCCTGCGTGGCGTACGTACGCACCACAGGCCGCCACATGTCGACAGAAGGAAGAAGCTGCGATCGCTTCTGCCGTTCGAGCGATATTTATCACGTGATCGACACAGCAATATTCTCCACATCCAGACGCGTTCACGCCACCCAATGCGGCGGCCCATGGGCTGGCCGCGAACGGATATGGGCCAAGTGACATCGCAGGATGCTGTGGCGCTCTCGCAGGCCCAAGCAAATCTAGCATCCGTCACACAGAAGCAGCATATTCATATCGACCTCGGCACAGAGCGAGCAACGTGCACGCTCCAAGCGAGCCTGCTATTCCCGCCGAGCCAGAGCGTCCGTGCGTGGCGATTGTGGACCGGAGACGACACGAGTGCCACCTTTATGGACAGCCGCATTGATGCGCCTGAATGCATCCGAGAGGCGTATATTGTGCGACAGGATGGTGTCTTTTTGATGGTGCCTCCTTCCCGCTCTCAGAAAGATGCGATACTGCTAAGTCTCACCCTATACCTCCAAACGCCGCTGGTTCACCATGCACCCAAAGCACCATGCTCGATGCAGTGCCCGGTCTTGCGCTGCAAGCAAAATACATTTAGCTGCGAGCTATATGCATACGAGGGACACGAAATTGAGGTCATGGCAAATCCACCGCTCGCGTCACAGGCTTGGACGCCCTCGACCACCAACGCTGAGCAACAGCAGCTGACGGCTACTTTTTCCGAGACTGATGTGCTGGGTATACAGTGGATGCCGATATCTGGGCGCGGTACGAACACGCTGCGCTCGAAGTCGGCCCACGTCACGTACCACACGAATGCGTCCATTGTGCACATGTGGTCTGAGGCGCTCGGGGCGCACATGCCGTGGGCCGTATTTGATATGGATGTGCACGTCTCGCTGAGCCAGGCATATGTCGAGACTATGACACGTGAGGCTCGCCTGGATCTCTCGGTCGACATGCATGGCGATACATCTGCGCATTGGGACACGTTGTCCGTGGATGGCGGGCCGTCCATCGCCCGACAAATGTCTACAGGCCTATCGCTATGGGTAGATGTCCATCTGGCTTGTGGCTCGTACGGTGCACCGGCCCCTGTTCCCCTGCAATTTGTCTTGCACGGGCGCATGTCCTTGGCGCTTCAAGACCGCTCGAATGCACCGCGCCTGACTCTTCCTTCCCTTCGCCTGCCAACGGATCAAATCACGTCCGAGTATGTGCTTCGACATGCCCCTTGGTCTGAGGGCACAGCCGCGTATGCGCTCGATGTCCTTGAACCTATGCAGGCCGCACATGACTCGCAGCGCGTCGGACGCGCGCCTGCTCGCATCGCTGCAGATACTCTTATCGTGCGCTGGCGCCCCACGAACGAGAGCCACTCTGAAGTACTTACGCCGAGGAAAGTCGCTCCCACTTCGGTGCAGCACACAGTGTGGCCTGGCGCCTCTGAAGCATGCCATCGTGTGTTTGTGCACACCCGAGAACTCGTGCCGGGAGCTCATACACTCTGCTTGCTGCCATGTGAGCCCAGCAGCATCCAAGTGGTGCGCGGCGGTCAGAGGTTCGTGCGAACATACACGGTGCGCCGGGCGCCCCTGGCCCCGTTCGACCGCGTGTACGAGGTGCGCTTAGGCGTGGACGAGCCGCTGGATCTCGTGGACGTGCAGCTGGACTTTGTGTCTCGACGCCTCGACTTTGAGCGCCCGCTTTTCGCAGGTGGCGTGGCGTCCTACCTCTTGCAGGTTGGCACCCAGCCGTCGTACACGGCACGCTTCCACGTAAGTGACGCTCTCGTCGCGTACGACGACACAAACTCGGCGAGGTGGACGCATATCCCACCAAGCACGCCGTGCCGTATTCGTGTGACGTTGATGCACCGTGACGCAAGACCGCTCCCCTACGTCCCTGTGGCCCTAGGCATCCTGTGTGCCGTTGCTGCCTGCCTGGCGACGATTTGGGCATATGGCGCTCACACGACAGCTCGGCAGCTGAGCATGCGCATCGATGCCCTAGCCATGGCCCTCGACGTCGATTTTACTGATGGCCAGTGGCTCGCGTCTGCTGATGCGCCATATACCCCGGTGCCCGGCGTAGCCTCGTCGTGGCGCCTCCCGTGGTTCCCGCTCGCATAGGTACATGTAGTGCACGTGCCAAGAGGGGCGCGGCTTACCCCGAGCTACCATGTCGACCACGGCGCCCATTCGCCTCGGTGTGGCGGCTATGGACCGCAAGGCGCGGTCCAAGCCCATGCAGAACATCCTGAATCGCCTGCTGTCGTCCGGCCGCTTTGAGGTGATTGTGTTCGGCGACAAGGTCATTCTGGATGAGGACGTGGATACGTGGCCTATTGTCGACGTGCTCATTTCCTTCTTTAGCACTGGCTTTCCGCTAGAAAAGGCCATCAAATACTACGAATTGCGTAGGCCCGTCTGCGTGAATGATCTGTACATGCAAACGGTGCTGTGGGATCGCCGTGCTGTCCTGCGCATCCTCGAGCAGGTGGGTGTACCGACGCCGCCGAGTGTGTATGCCGACCGAGACGGCGGACCTCGTCTCTCAAAGCCTGTGCTTGACGAAATCAGGGCAAATACAGGTCTTGACTTGTCGCAGCGTGCCCCGCCCGCTGAGGTGCAGCTCATTGACCACGACACGCTCCGTGTGAACGGACGAACGATCCGCAAGCCCTTCGTGGAAAAGCCCGTGAGCGGCGAGGACCACAATATTCACATCTACTATCCTCTGTCCAGTGGTGGCGGCGGTCGTCGCCTATTTCGCAAGGTCGGCAACAAGTCGTCCGAGTTTGATCCGAGCCTCGTGGAACCCCGCACGGACGGCTCGTACCTGTATGAGGAGTTTATGGACGTAAACAATGCAGAAGATATCAAGGTGTACACGATCGGCCCGGTCTTTTCGCACGCGGAGACGCGCAAGTCACCCGTCGTCGACGGCCTCGTGAAGCGCAATCCTGATGGGAAAGAAATTCGGCATGTGGCTGAGCTGTCCGCCGAAGAGCGCGACATGGCTCGCCGTATCACCATGGCATTTAAGCAGTTCATTTGCGGCTTCGACCTGCTTCGTGTGCAGCAACAGAGCTATGTCATTGACGTCAATGGCTGGAGTTTTGTCAAGGGCAATGACGACTACTATGACCAGTGCGCTCGAATTCTGTGCCAGTTCTGCGAGGCCCACCGAATCGCTCGCCCCCTTCGCCCGCCTAGCGAGGATGTACGTGCGATCGAGGAAACGAGCAGCTGGGTGCTCAAGGCGAACGTCACAGTGTTCCGACATGGCGATCGCACTCCCAAGCAAAAGATCAAGCGATCCTACAAGACGCGCGACGCATGGACAGCCCCCCTGGTGGAACTCATGCATGGCTGCCGCGAAGAAATCATTCTGCGCTCCCACTTTGACGTCGTTCTGCACGCGCTGGACAAAGCCAAGGAGCTCGATGGTGCAGACGCGCACGACCTCTCTTTTGTCTCCGATATCATCCAGCGCAAAATGTCGTTCCCTGGTACCAAGATCCAACTGAAGCCCTCATACCATCATGATCAGCTGGAAAAGGTGCAGCTCGTCATTAAATGGGGCGGCGAATTCAGCCATGCGGCCATCCACCAAGCCCGCGACTATGGTGTCAATTTGCGCCGCGACATTTTGATTATGAACAAGGAGGCTTTAGACCATTGCACCATCTATACCAGCTCAGAACGCCGTGTATTGGCCTCGGCAGAGACGTTCGCACAGGCCTTTCTGGATGGTAGTGAGTCCGACGCACCGAAAAACATGATCGTGCGCAAAGACTTGCTTGACGACTCGAATGCGGCCAAAGACCTCATGGACAATGTCAAGGAAGAGCTGCGTGCTCGCCTGCAGCCTACGCCGGAAAACGCACACATACGTCCCGAACACTGGCCGAAGGATCTGCCACCGCCATCTCTGATCGGCACCGAGATCCAAAAGCTGCTTCACAGCCTGGGCGAAACCATGCACGAAAACTTTTCCAAACTCGATGTCGATGTGATCCAGGACCGCTGGTGTACACACGAGACCCCAGCACTGTTTTGCGAGCGCTGGGATAAGATGATTGAAGACTTTGACTCTCCTAATGAACCATCACGCGCGAGTGAGCTGGCAGATATGCTGTCACACGACGGACTCCACAACCGCGCATTCCTCGAGACGATCTTTTCACGCGCAGAAGACGATGAGGCACATAAGCTCGAGCGTCTGCATCATCTCTACAGAATGAGCCTCGCACTCTTCGACTACATCTGCCCGCGCGAGTACGGTATAACGCCTGAACAGAAAGAGCACATCGGCCTGTTGACATCTCAGCCCCTCCTACAAAGCATCGTGCAAAATCTGCAAGTGTCCGAAGACGTGAAGGGCATGTGCACCTTTTACTTCACGAAAGAGTCGCATGTACACACGCTGCTCAATCTCTTGCTGTCCTCGCACCTGTCCATTATCATGCCGCGTATGCCGCCCATGGACTACTTTTCTAGCATTACGTTCGAAGTCTACGAGCGCGAGCGGCCAACAAGTGCCACACGCGCAGCTTCTTCCAAGCCTGAACGATCACTCGTCATAAGTGTGTCAGAAGGCGCTCACAGTTCCGAAGTGCTGTTTATCCGCTTGGACGCTCGACACGCGTTGACGCCACTACCCAGTCGGCCACTTACCTCACACATGGACTTTGATGAGTCTATCTCCAAGCTATCTTCTTTATGTCAGAAGCGCGATGCTCTCGATACGCGACGTGGCCTTATCGAGGGCTCGGCTGTATATTTCGGCAAGCCTGAAGACGAGGAGCACGTCGTACCGATCCGTAGCCGCGGCGCTTCTGCCTCGCCATAGGGGCCTGTTGGTCTTATCACGTGATTCTTTGGCTGTCGTGGTTGTCTTCGCCTTGCATCGACGCGCCCAACCGCGGTAGCCCCTCATGTTGTGCCAGATGCATGCAAGTATCATGCGAAATAACATGGTGCGAAGTGTACCATCGGGGTGCTTAGTACCATTATTTTGCAAAGCAAGTATAGTTTTGCCCAAAGCGCGGCTCGCATACCCACATGCTGTGTCCTGTCCATACATGCCGACTCGGACGATCCATGCGAGTATGCCGCGATTTTCCGGGCCCAAAAAGGACGACAACCTACCTCAGACATTGATGGATCGTGCCCAGAACATGTGGTCCAACATAAAATATCTATTTCGTTTTTATCTGAATGGCGTCAAGCAAATTTGGAGGAACCGAACCACCGTGCGTGAAATCCACGCAGACGTGAGGCGTACCAAGCGCGACTATACGTGGGAGGAGATGCAAATGATTCGCACACATTCCAAAGATATGGTCAAGCTGCCTTTTTTTGTTCTGATTCTCGCCACAGTGGAAGAGCTCTTGCCGTTGATGGTCATTTATACCCCATTTATGCTTCCGTCAACCTGCATACTCCCAAGTCAGCTCACCAAGATCCGGCAACGCTTCGAGCTGAAGCGCAGTACGGCAATCAAGTCACTTCGTGCCGCACTTCCTACTCTAGACGTGTCAAACGTGTCTGACAAGTCGGCTCAGGCTGCCGTGGCCGCTTTGCCTTCACAAGCGCTCCATGAACTCGCCACGGTCTACAATCTTTCCAAATGGGGCGGCTCTATTATGCAACGAGGTCGCATTGTATCTCATATGCGCATATTACAAGAGGACGACGAGCGTCTTATCAAGTCCAAGACCTTTACGTCGACAGAGGATGCTGATTATAAGCTGTCGAATGCGTGTATTCAACGTGGGATGTACGTATGCGCGACACACTTACTCCTTCTAGCTGTGCTGTGAATGTATCTTCGAAAGATATGCGTTTGTGTATGTATTTATACGACTGACGGAACAGCTCTCCAACGTTGGCTCGATGTCACGCTGCGACCAAATCCACCTTCGCCGCTCGAGCGTATCCTTCTCCCCATGCGCATACCCCAATTTGGTGCGCCTGAGACGGAACTCCGTCCCGAGCTGGACGAACAAGACAGTCTTAGCGTCAAGGAAAAGACATCAACCGTGGTCGAGGAAGTTGTCGAGCAGGAAAAGCGTCGAGAAACGAAGAAATCGTCATAGAGGTGGTCACAAGTATGCAGTCGCGTTATCTAGTAGCTATCACCCTCGGCACCCTCACCGGAGAAGCCGCGCAAGGATCGCAGCATGGCGGCCTTGTGCTGCTCCGATTGAGATTTCGTGACATTCTCTGCCGCATGCGCTTCAAGAAGCTGAGGAAGAGCAGATTCGGGTATAGAAGAAGCGACAGAGGGTGAGACGTTGTCTTCCTTGTCGAGATCAATTTCGCCCATCAATACGACATTCTCTCCACGCACAATGAACGTGCCTTTGGGAACATCACCATAGCGGTTCCCGACAAAAATGCGTTCGATCGCTTCCTGCAAGACAAGATTCGCTGCGTAAGCTTTGACCAACGTACCAAATTGATCATACGACCGCAGGATACCGATGAGCTTACGTCCATCACGAAGAATAACAATCACCTTTTCTGAAGATATGAGCGCATACATCACCGGTAAACGTACTGTCAACAAGATCAACAAGCGCGCCTGATGTAGTAAAGGCTATGTTGGCCAAAATTTCCTGAGCCTCCATGGCCAACGCGTTCCTCTTCGTAAAGTAGAACCGGCGAAGCGAAGAGCGACGAATCAGTGCTCGCTTACACTAGCTTTCTCCACATGTGGCATCCACCCGTGCGGGTCGCTGCCCTTGCTCAACTTGGTCGAGGGTCGGGTTCATTCCCTTATGTGTGTGCCCGCCCTAAGTCAGGCTGGTTTGATATATTCGGCTTCGAGAGATCGATCAGGGGTAATTGATAGAGAGGAGAACGAATATTTGAGTACTATCATACATAGTGCGCTTGTTGACAGTACATACAGGGGTTCATGTCCTGTTGCATGCCACCCTTGAAAATACGATCTACGAGCCCTATATTCATCTCTAGTCCAAGACGAAGCTCGGCGAGTGAATTGATAGTTTTTGATTATCAGTCGATCATTTCGCCATCTGTCAGGTATACCAGTGAGCCGCAGCATACTATCACATATTTTCTAGTAATAGCATATACTCGTCGTCAACCTATGTGACTGTCCATGTACCATTACTCTACCACGTTCAATAGCTTTCCCTCAAGCTACTTGTACACCAGGCCTCTTACCTCTCACCAAGATGGACGCAAAATTGCTGCTTCGCCGTATATCAACATAGAGTACCAAAGCGTATGATTGTATAAGAATAAATGGGACTGAGGCACCATGCATGCCCTGGAACGGTGACCATACCGAAGCACCAATCAGTGCCATAAGTGAAATGAGAAATATGAGCAGCTTGACTTAAGGATAGCCGGTTCGTATCAAGTCAGCCACCCCGCCTGTATCACCGCACGACCTACGCCCATCACTTGTGTTCGCTTCTGGCTGTGCCATCCACCTTGCATCTCCAGCTCACGAACAAAAGCATCGACGCCGCCACCCACCCCAAAGTACAGCACCTTGGCAGCTACAAGACAAAGCGTCGAGTTAGGCGCAATCCCGGCATCATGCTGGTCCTTGGAAGTGGGCCAGCAGAGACTGTGCAATACACGACAGAGTGAAGGCAAGCTGGACAAAGAGTACACCGTCTCACTAGACAGCACCAAATCAGCTCGATTGGCAAGATGAAGCGAATCCCAGCCACCATAGAAGAAGCGCAGCTCAATTTCATGGCTCGCTAATGCATGCTGAAATTTGAGTAGTAAGTTCTCGTCGACTTCTAATTCACCCGGTTCTATCGCCGATTGCGAATGACCCAGCGTCTCCCTCCCTGAGGGCGAAAAGTACCACGTCAACAATAAGTTGGGAAGGACGACCTGTATGTTGGAGAGAAAGTACGTACCAGCGAAAGCACCTCTTGGTTGTAATCACACAAGGTCAGTGTGCTCTTGCCTTTTGACGACTGACGCGCACGCAAGATTTGATCCAGGACATAACACGATGGGATGGCTGTACCACATCCGAGTTCCACCGTATGACGACCGCTTGGCCAAGTGGCATCTTGGCTTGATACTCTCGTGTGTAGCTTGTCCAGTTCGACCACTAGGTCCAAAGCACATTCCCACGTCTTGAGTCCGCCTTCATACACTCCCGGGATCAAGTCGCTTTCTGCATCGGCCACCTGACCGTCATTATGTATAATTTGAAAGCGCACATCGAACAAGTCTCGCCGAACTAGGGTCACTGGCTCACTGGCTTGAGAAATGAGAACAGGTGAGTAGGACAATTTCTCCGGTATGCAGGTGAGCTGCATCAGCCTGTAGTCTGCGTACCATGTCGCTCAAAAAAAGTTCTTTCGCAGGCATATTACATGGATCCTGTATTGGGGAGGTCTGCGCTACGGAGGCATGCTCTCCAGGGACACCCTCCTCGTCGACACAAAAGCCAAACGAGAACGACATGGCTGGAGCAGGTAAACTCACGGTGCACACTCCACATTGCTGTTCTCATGCTCCGAGCTGGGACTGACGCGTCACCCACACCGGAGTGGATCGTGCGACATCATGCACCCATTCCTGTGCATACAGTAGCACTCGTTAATCACGGACACTTGCTCGTGGCAGGTGATGCCGACGGTCGCGTCTCTGTCACGACGCTGTCGACATACCGTCCCATCGTATTTTGGCAAGCTCACCAGGGCGCAGTGCTTCGTGCTGATGCTTGGTCTGGGTATTTAGTTACTCATGGCCGTGATCACAGCTTGCGAGTGTGGAAAATGCCCGATGAGCTCGGCTCTGTAGCACTGTCCAGCAGTATGGCGAAAAATTTACCTTTGCCTACCATGCTACATGAAATGGGTGTGAATGCCCTCAATTACTGTGCTTACGACATGTGCATACGAAACGAAGATACCCCAACACTAGATGGCTGGCTGGTGATCCCGAATACACTTGAATCCGGATGGATCGATTTATACCATGTCCCCTCACAACAGCGCATCATTGAGTCGCTCGGACGCCAGGCTGACATCCGGTCAGGCACAGAACGGCCAGCCATTGTTATGGCTCTTCAAATATGTATCCTGCGTGATATTCTTTGGATTGTAGCTGGATATGAAGACGGTGTCCTACAAGCATGGACCATTCCAGTATCCACTATGGAACCAACGCTTGTATGGACGCATAAAAGCCATGCTGAGTCGATCATGGCGCTAAGTATGTCGCCCACGTGTGACAGCGTTTTGAGTTTGGGTGCCGACTATAATATAGTGCGCACCGCACTTCATCAAGAGGCTGTCCCACACGTACAGCGAATTAAGCGACCCGGTCACGCTTGCGCAAGCGTACGATGGGATGAGCGGGTATGTGTGCTCGGTGGATGGGACGCCTGTGCGCGGGTATTTACATGGCCATCACTCGAGCCCTTAGCCAAGCTGGCCTATCATAAGGACAGCATTTACGCCCTGTCCTTTGCACGCCATGATGCAGTGCATGTGCTTCATGCACATTTGGATGAGAGCAGCGATGAGGACGCTGAAGAAACATCAGCTTCAAGACAGCTCTTATTGGCATGCGGAAGCAAAGACGGGCGGATTTCCTTGTGGAATGAAACATTTACAAAAAAGCCTTGAAGGGCACCTTGAGGGCACATGCGTCTGTCCACACACGCACTGGTCTTCCGTGATTGTCCTGTAGCGTGGCCGAGCATCGCCATGCACCCAAATCCTCGTATATTCCTGGCTTTGGCACGAACACACAGGCACGGAGAGGGATGGATGACCATGCCGGAACAGTGCCTTTGTGTACTATATTTCCAAGCCATGCGATACCTGTGTTCGATGACACCATTTCGATAGTAAAGTGTAAAGGCCACGGCGCCTCGTTCCGCACATGCAAAGTCATGGGACACACGAAAGGAACTGTTTCCATATGAATCGCGTTTAGGGGCACATAGATAGAGAGTGGCAAGACATTATTCGCCAAAATTGATTTGCTGAGTCGACCCTTCATGATGGCTTGCTCACGAGCCGTCTCCTCATACATGGCCCGTTGAGGCGTATCAGACTTAAGTAGGAGGTTGAGTATGGCCATATCATCCATCGACGCATACTGGACGCCCACACGCCCGCCACATAAAAGCGTATCACCGAGGTTTCCATTTTCGTCACGCCAATGCACAGTCACATCGATATCATTGGGGTCCATGCATGGCAAAGCACGCACAATATGTGGTGGGAGGTAGTCAAACTCGCTGATCTGCCTTTGACGAGCCCAGGCACTTCTTGAGGCAGTATATAGTGATGCATAATGCAAAAGGCACGCCGCGGGAGTTTTGCCATGCTGCGATACGTGCACAGGAATAGGCGCTGGAGACGGAAGCGACACAGATCCGTCGAAAAAGGCGTGCAATGCACGCACAGTAGAGGCAAGGGTATAATTCGACGGACTTGGCTGTAAACGGACCAACGAAGCAAAGGTATCGCCCGGTGCCAGAAGAGCAGGCTGCATTGACCCTTCAACTGTTGTCCACAAGGGACTCACGAAAGAAATGCCCGTGCAGGTCACAGCTTTCGACCCCACATTCGAAACATGAAGTGCAAGCATGTATGCAGGTTGTGCCTGATCTGCGAGTTTGATATGGAAAGAGGCATTCATCATAGCTTGAGCTTGAATTTGCCGCGAAGCACGTTTTTCGAAAGATCCATGCGTAGATGTGGCGTATTTGACATGCCATGTGAGTGTGTGACTTCCTGAATCAGTAACATGCCACAGGCACGGTATGTCACAATGCGCGCCAGCTGTCAGCTTGGGCAGCGCATGCTCCGAAGTCGAAGGCGCAAGAATTGATGGCAAAGACTCTGTTGGCGAGCTGAAAGCTTGCATATTACATGGCGAAGTACTCATAGACGCAGATTCGATGTCGATCGAGCTTGTGTTAGTGATACGCACGGACACAGATACGATTTCACCAATCGTGACGCGAGCGGGTGTAGTCACTTCGAGCTCAAGGCATGGCATGTCCTTGGAGACCCAAATCAGCAACGACTTATCGTGAGCGTATGTCCGCGAACGCCGCTGCTCGACGGTCGTTTGCAAACGTGGGCCGAGCTTTTGGAGCGATTGGTGCACATGTAAAACACGAGACAGTGTGTAAGTGGCATGCGACACGCGCGCATATCCATCTGTAAAAATTCGTGCAGAGCATACGACGCTTCTACGCTCGTTGGGTTCCAAGATAACGTCTTGCACAGGGGCATCCGCTTCGACGGGACTGGAAAGTGCTGTTCCATCCCGCTGTGCCCGGGAAAAGTGAAGACGCACATCGGTCAACGATACGCGCACGCCAAGTGGATTGACTAGAAAAAGCTCGATACGACAAGGCTCGTTCAATGAAATGCACGGATTGTCATTATAGCTTGAGGAAAGTCGCAGAATGCAGCATCTCTCAGCAACAATGAAAGGTGAAGGAAGTGTCACGCGGTGCTCGTGAGCATATTTAGCGACACTTTCGATTGCACGAAGATGTAGTTCGTCAATGGGAGGGAGACTGCCATGAAGAAGGGGTAAAAGGTAAGAGAGAGCCTCGTCGATACGTCCACTGTTGTGCACGAGAAAAGCCATTTTAAAAAGAGCGTGATCGTACAGGTATGTACAGCGGGTTTTGTAATAATTTGCGGCACACGTATAGCAGCGCAGGGCAAGATGTTTCTGGCCGCACGCTTCATATTGAGAAGCAGCTTGCAATAACGACGCAGCACTGCGCCGTGTGTGAGGGCGCTCCATACGAAGGTATGCCATGGAGGCTTGCTCTAGCAGTAGTGCACGCACAATTTCATCAGTAAATTGAGCAGCGCGGAAAGAGGCCATAGCGACCATATCGTACTTCTGCATGTCGTTAAGAAGAGCTGCATATAGGACGGATGCGCGCAGTGCGTAAAATTCACCTGTGCGCAACTTGACGTATTCATCGCACGCACGCAGATATGCAGAAGGCGGGGGCATAGGCCCCTTGCGCGACAAGCTCGCATGTAGCATCTGAGCTAGACCCAGCATTTCACTCGCACAAGCACTGTACATGGCTGCCTGATCCTCCTCATAGTCGCGATATGCGGCATCGTACATGGTCGATGCTAAGCGATAATCACGCACATGGATTGCCAAATCACCAAGACGTCGCGTTTGCGACACAATTGAGTTGGCGGGGTATATATCATGGTTGAGCCTGGACGTTGATGATCCGGTTGAGCCACGTGGCAGGAGCCACTTCCGACTTGCACCTAGCAAGCGTCCCGTGAGGCCAAGTCGTTGGGATGAAATGTGCTCGCCAAGATGTTGAACGGAGCGCTCTAAGAAAGGAACCAGGCTTTTGGTAATGAGTTCTCGAACATAAGACTGCACGCGTTGTGCATCTTGCAATGACATGCGCTGAGCTAGCGGCGCGCCTTCCTTGGCGCATACACGTGAAGGCACTTTTTGAGCATTGTTCGTGTATAGCGCATGCACCTCAGGAACAGGCTCACTAGCCGAATTAACATGCACAATCGCACAGTCCAAGCCGTAGGTGCGACGCACCTCCTCAAACAATCCCATCGATCGGGACATGTCTGTTCCTAGAGCTGCCGTGTCGTGAACGACGAGATAGCATCGCAATATATTTGATTCAACAAAGGGCTGCTTAGCGAACACATCTGACTTCTTTGACTGCTCGTACAGTCGCGCGAAAGCATTAAGTGGATCGGGGTTGTTGGATGATACTGCAAGTACCATAGCGCAAGGGTGTGACATGGTATCAAACGAGCTAATAGGCCGGTAGCCGTATAGGATCGAAGCAAAGCATGAAAACGACTCATTTTGCTGGTGAAGCTTTTCGTTCCAAGCCTGATATTCGTTTTCCGCAGGAACAAGAGGCAAGAGAGGATCACAGTCCTGAATCTCGTCATGAAAAAATCGTTGCACTGTGTCCAGCAATTTGTCGATGGGAACTGGCTCATTTCCAAGAGACAAAAAATCATCTAGCATATCAAATCGTACATGAAATCGGGGAATCATGCGCTGCTCTAGTTGGGAAGTGCGGACGGTGACTATGTCAGTTGTCATGTATCGTACCATTTTGTGAAGTGCTTTCAAAGGGGCGAAACAAGTCAGCGAAGCAAGAAAATCCATTCCTCTCTGCAATCAGATTTGTATCTTGGCAACTTAGTACGGCGATACGCGGACAGAATGCCCTATGCACAGAGTCGGCTCCCATGCGCGCGTAGCAGCGACCCTGTTGCCAGGGCCAGGTGAGTTGAACACGCGTCCCTAGTGCCCTTATGCACACGTGGGGCCACGTGGATACTCCGCTTAAGCAGGACCAGGCAGCATAATGGAGCCGGATGGTTCTCGGTCGGTTTTGAGCAGCTATCATGCCTGGCAACGAGCCAGCGCCCGTTACAGAGGCCAACCTGGCCAAGATGAATGGTGAAATCTATATTGAAGAGTCCAAGGAAAAAGGGAATTCGAGTCCCCCAGTTTCTGCCAAAACGAGTATGTCGCTTTCTCAACGAGCTATGGACTCCATGTCATCAATGGTCGTGCGGTCCATCATCGCTGTCAACGACGAGCCCATCAGGCTTCCAACGAAAAATCGAAAAGCACCGCTCTCTGTTGCAACAACAGCCGTCAACTTCCGAGGGTTTGTGCAAAAGTCGGGTCCACTGTTTGTGTTCCAAGATGCTGTGGAATCCACCCTCATGTGGGATGATTGGCCATGGACGACACTATGGATGGGCATTTGGGCCGTCGTATCATTACACCCGCGTCTTTTTCTCTGTGTTCCGCCTGCCATCGCTCTCACTATTATGTGCAATACATTTTTCATACGCTTTCCCTTGACTCACGAAGACCGCAACAAGGCACCATGCGATGCCTTGCGCGCTTCCTTTAATGTTCCAGACATGCTGCGCGATGAGCCAAAAGCTCCTCCCATTGAGCCTCGACCTGTTAAAGAAGGTGAGCTCAAGTATTTCATGCATATGCGGGACATCCAGAACATGATGCGACTTATCATTGACGGTTATGACAGTATTTCACCGGTCGTCAAATATCTTAACTGGTCTGATGTGCCACGCACACTTCGCATATTTCAAATATGTATTGTTGCATTAATAGCAGCATACTTTGTCGCACCTTTGATTCCATGGCGTCTTGCTGCCTTCTTTGGAGGTGAGCTGGTTCTTGTCGCGCATCACCCATGGCTAAAGCCCGCTATGGAAGCTGTGAAGAAGCAATCCAGAGATTCACCTAGCCGCTTCAAGTCAGCACAGCGTCAGCATCGTTTGAAGCAGCGCCTCATTGATATGCTAGATGAAGACCGATTGCCCGAGTTTGTGTGGCAGCGCGGATGGAAAGATGTGGAAATGTTTGAGAACCAACGCTATCAACCTGGTCGCCGAAGTATTTCGAATGATTTAAACTGGTCTCCACGCCATCTTCGGGCAGACGAACGTCGGCCATGGACCCGGGGTATCGACGGTTATTCTGTCGATATCACGGCTCCGACTGACTTCCCACTTCGTGCTGATGACGTAGACTATCAGCTCGATGAGGGGTATGAATGGATCGAGGGAGAAAATTGGAGAATTGACTGGGGTGGGGCTTGGAGCTCCGTGGGTGTGGATGATCATGGCTACGTGTACACGGACGCATCGTGGTGCCATCCAGCACCCTATGCCTATGGAACTGATGAATCCGCGCCCAAGTCACCATTTTATTGGTCACAAGATGAAGATGACAATCAATCTACCGACATGGACTCTGACATAAGTGCTCTAGCCGTTACACGACGCCGACGCTGGCTTCGCCGTGCAGTGCGTGTGAACAACCCTGGGTCATCGAAATGTGGAGTGACACCGAAGGGGTCTTGACGCATCAAGCGAAAATCGCGGCTACTCCCGGTCCCACAGTGTGCCTGATGCACGTGCCACGATCGGCGATTTCCGCCGTCTAGACTTGGCCACTTGCGTGCCACCTATTTAAAAGTGACGATCAAAGGCACCCTGGTTCGAGATTACCATGACCGTGACTTGGGAGAAGCCTCAACTGTCGGAATCGCACGCTAATGTCATTCGTGCTACTTTGCCCCTGGTAGGTGAGCATATCAATGAAATTACTAGTCTATTCTACAAGACTATGTTTCAGAATCACCCTGACTTGATCAAGGACCTCTTCAATCGTGGAAACCAAAAACAGGGCGCCCAACAAAAGGCCCTGGCTGCTTCGGTAGCTGTATTCGCGTCAAAGCTTGTGAGTGAAAACGAGGGGCTCCCCGCTCATCTTTTCTCGCGCATTGGACACAAGCACGCTGCATTGGGTATCACGGCGGACCAGTACCAAATCGTGCACGATAACTTATTTTATGCCATTGTCCAAGTACTTGGTGCTGATACGGTGACTGCGGAAGTTGCTGAGGCTTGGGACCGTGTCTATTGGCTCATGGCCGACATGCTCATCAAGTTTGAGAAAGGACTTTACAATGAGGCGGGTGTCGAACCTGGTAAGGTGTTCCGCCAGGTCAAGGTTGTTCAGTCTGACAAGTTGACCGACGATGTAACTTTATTCAGCATCGAAAGCACTGATGCGTCCAAGCCGTTACCAGCTCATAAGCCGGGTCAATACATTTCCGTGCGTGCTCGTCTACCAGATGGCGCCGGCCAGCTGCGTCAGTATAGTCTTGTGGATGACGGTGTCAAAGCAGGTCGTCTAAGCTTTGCTGTCAAGGCTGTCAGCGCCACCGAAAGTGCACCAGCAGGTGAAGTATCGAACTGGCTTTCAGAAAATGCCCGGGTTGGTACGGAGCTTGAGGTGTCACTGCCATTTGGCGATCTGGTGTTGGATACCGCGAGCTCCGCACCTGTGGTGCTTGTTTCTGCCGGTATTGGTGCTACCCCTATGATGGGCATGCTTTCGCGCCTTGTGCACGACAAGTCTGAGCGCCAGATCATTGTTCTTCACGTCGATAAGTCAGCTGCTACGGACGCGTTCGCTTCGCAGGCCAAGCAGCTCGTTTCGAAGCTCTCCAACTGCCGCTTCCATTCTTGGTATGCAGAGGGCACTTCTGATGACACTACGACTATCGGTGAGAAGCTCAACCTCGGCAAAGAATCCTTGCCAAAGGATGCACTCGTGTACCTTTGCGGCTCGACAGAATTTCTTCAGGCGGCTGCCAAGGATCTGAAGGAAACTGGCATTCCTGAGGACAATGTGCAATTCGAGCTTTTCACGCCAAACGATTGGCTCATTAGTTGATAGACGTGTCTATGCGCATCCAAGTACTAGTCCTAGCGCCACCTCTCATATTGCAATGTACAAATAAGCTACGACATCGTCCACTGTCGCTTTCAAGTTTCTCCCACTCGTACATATCAGCTAATATTGCTATTCTATATCCAGCCAGTAACATGCTGTATCTTTTTTGAATTATATGAACAGAATATGATCATTTAATCATCGAATGTCATTTTCTTACCCGTAGAAGGGGCAATGGCTCCAGATCGGGCACTTCCTGATGCAGAGCGGGCACCACCGGCACGTCCTCCCCAACCGCTGTCGCGAGGACGACCAGTATGACCACCACGAGGTGCGCCACGCGAGGAGTTGCTGTTATCGCGCTTACCAGCAAAGTCAATGCGAATAGGACGGCCGCCCAAAGCTTGACCATTCATGGCTTCCAGTGCCTTGGCTGCATTTTCTTCTGAGGTGAACTCCACATACCCAAAGCCCTTGGGACGACCAGACTCGATCTCTTTGGGAAGACGAACACCCGCTACCTCACCAAACTCGGCAAATGCGTTCCAAACATCGTCTTCTGTCAATGCCCAAGCGAGACCGCCGATAAAGAGCGTGTTGGAAGGTGCACTCAGCTCATCCTTAAAATGTTTGGCCCGAGATTCGACACGCTCCTGAGGGCCGCGAGGAGGCTGCAGATCCACACGAAGAGCACGACCATCGAGTTCTTTACCATGAGCTTCCTTCGAAGCACGAAGCGCTTCAGCCGATGAGGCAAAGTCGACGTATCCAAAGCCGCGGCTACGACCGGAGTCACGATCGCATTGCACTCGTGCATCAAGTACGGTGCCGTATTGCTCGAATTCACTCTTGAGCCAGTCATTGTCGACATTCCAGCTCAACTGGCCAACCCACAGGGTCTTGATTCCTGTGTCTTCCGACTGATCGACTTTGGACTTTTTCGTGGTTTTCTGCTCTTCCATTTCATCTGACTTGCGCTTCTTGTTGACACTAGTCTTCTTGGACTCTGTATTCTTGTCCGACTCAGATTCAGAGTCGGAATCCGAGTCTGAGTCTGAGTCTGAGTCTGAGTCTGAGTCTGAGTCTGAGTCTGAGTCTG